>Ga0190361_1000148_pt1 | contig 29142 bp, 37 predicted proteins | sample 48721845_MG_FD_161273 | JGI IMG/M metagenome (GOLD analysis project Ga0190361, IMG submission 161273) | Hydrothermal vent microbial mat bacterial communities from Southern Trench, Guaymas Basin, Mexico - 4872-18-4-5_MG | ecosystem: Environmental > Aquatic > Marine > Hydrothermal vents >... | reverse complement strand
TCTGCCAATCTGCAAGAGTAAGCCCATTCGTTGTCATACCAAGCTAAAACCTTAACTAAATTTCCGATCACTCTTGTTGAGAGAGCATCGATAATGGCTGAGAAAGAATTTCCTTTATAATCTGAAGAGACCAAAGCCTGATCTTCGATTCCCAAAATTCCCTTCAATCTCTCTTCTTGAGAAGCTTTTTTGAAAGCATAATTTACTTCTTCTGGTGTTGTTTCTTTCTCAACTTGGCATACTAAATCCACTATTGAAACAGTTGGAGTAGGAACCCTAATTGCCATTCCATCTAATTTTCCCTTCAATTCAGGTAAAACGTTCCCGATCGCTTTTGCAGCTCCAGTTGTCGTAGGAATAATGTTCAAAGCTGCTGCTCTTGCTCTTCTTAAATCTCTATGGGGTAAATCCAAGAGCCTTTGGTCGTTAGTATAAGAATGAACTGTGGTCATAAATCCTTTGATTATTCTAAAATTTTCATGTAAAACTTTAGCTACTGGAGCTAAACAATTTGTAGTACAAGAACCCATATCACAAATTTCCCACTTTGAGGGGTCGCATTTGTCTTCATTAACTCCTAAGACAAATTCTGGAATTTTTTCAGGGTTTTTTGAGGGAGCAGAAATTATCACTTTTTTAGCTCCAGCTATCAAATGTTTTCTTGCTTTCTCATATTCTCTAAATCTTCCGGTGCATTCTAAAACAATATCAACATCTAATTCCTTCCAAGGTAATTTTTCAGGGTCAGGTTCAGCTAAAATTCTAAATTCTTTTCCGTCAACGATAATTGAATTTTCAGTAGCCTTTACTGATTTTGAATAAATACCGTAAACTGAATCGTACTTTAAAAGATGGGCCAAAGTTTTTGGATTTGTGAGATCGTTAATAGCAACTAATTCCAAATCTGGATGATGCTCGATAATTCTTCTAAAAACTGGTCTTCCTATTCTTCCAAAACCGTTAATTGCAATTTTAATTGCCATAAAATCTTTTAATTTTTTGACCTTTATTTTAATCCTAAAAGTTTTTCTATTTTCTCTTTATCAAAACCGACGACAATCTTCCCATCAATTTCAATCACAGGAACTCCCATTTGTCCTGATTTCTCAATCATTTCTTGAGCTGCTTTTTGATCTTTTGAAACATCAATATCCTCAAATTCGATTCCCTTCTCTTTCAAAAATTCCTTTGCCATACGACAAAAAGGACAAATAGGAGTTGAATACACTTTAACTTTTGGCATACTATTGACAAGATCCATTACTATTTGAAGACCCTTCACTTAATCCAAAACCAGGAGAGGTTGGGGTAGCAGAAAGTTGTTTTTCGCATTCTGAAGGAGGATTTGAAAAGGCATTACAAATTGCTTCTTTGACTTTTTCTGGAGATCTTTCAACCTGGACTAGAGCATCATTGATAACAAGAGTCGGAGAACCTCTGACTCCGTATTTTTCGTTCAAATCTTTGTGAACATCAAAAGGAGGATAGCCTTGTTCTTTGAAGTTTTCTGAAATTTTAAATTCTTTATCTGTATTTTGAACGCAAGAAGAAAGCTTTCTTTCATCGATTTCAGCTTTTCTTAAACAATCCTCAGAGTTTCCATCTTTAACAAAACAACTCAAATAAGCTAAGTATTTTTCTTTTTGTTCTTTTTCAATACAATATTGTCTTAAATTCTCTTCCATCTCTTTTCTACCGTGCATTATATAATCTACGAAATAAATTCTAATGTTGGCTTTATCTTTTAACAATTGCCAAACGGGTAAAAGTGCCTTTTCCATTTGAAGTCCAAAGGGACAATAAGACATGACAAAAAGCTTAACATCTGGTTTCTCTGTTTTTTTAACTTCTTGAGTTTGTTGTTGAGTTTTAGGAGTTTCAATTTTTTGGGTCAAATCGTAAGCCATCGGAAACAAAAATTTTCCATCTTTAGAAACAAAACTATCGTATTCTCTCTCCCCTATTTTTATATGAATTTTATATAATCCTGATTCTTCTTTCCAAGACATTAATTCTGCTTTTTGGCCTTGAGAAGCTAAAAGTTTGTTAATATAATCTATTGCTTTTTGGATTGTTTCGTTTGCACTTTTAGAAGTTGATCTTCTAGGAAAAATCATTGACAAAGTTCCTACCAAGCTTGAAACGACCAAAACCGTAAAAAATCCGATCAGAATTTTTTTAGTTAAATTTTCTCGCATTTTATTTTTTCGTTTAATTCTTTTATCAACCTTTCTTCGTCGATGTCATAAATTCTACAAACATCGCCGAGTTTCAAATTGTCAATTTCCATTTTAGCAAAAGGACAAGAAAGACAGGGCAATCTGTATTTTTCTAAAATCTTTTCTGCCCCAGGAATCTTCAAGATTTCAGCCAAAGTAGTTTTGTTCGTGATCTTTTCCATAAATCTAAATTAACTAAAATTTTTAGTTATTTCAAGTTAATTTTTAGTTATTTCAAGTTAATTTTTCAGTCCAACTTAAAAATTTTTTATCTCCTTTTTCAATTTGTTTAGAAAAGTTATATAAACTAAATTAAATTTTGACTTTTCTTTTTCCATTTTTTATTCAAAATATCTTAAAGCTTCTGCAGGTTTTAAAGTTGCTGCTCTCTTTGCTGGAAAATAGCCTGAAATTAAACCTACAAAAAATGAAAAGAAAAAGCCAAACAAAACCAATCCTGGAGTAATCGAAGCTTTGAAATAAAAAATTGGATGGACTTGACCATAACTTTCAATAATCTTTGCAAAAATTATTCCTAAAAAAGTGCCTAAAATTCCCCCCAAAAATCCCATAATTGAAGCTTCAAAAAGAAAAATTAACAAAATTTCAAAATCTTTAGCTCCTACTGCTTTCATTAACCCAATTTCTCTTGTCCTTTCCCTGACTGAAGTAAACATTGTATTCATGATCCCAATCCCTCCTACAACAATAGCAATCGAGGCGAAAGCAAAAACTATAACTTGAATAACAGTTAAAATGCTTCCTGCAATAGAACCTGCTTTCTCATTTGTTAAAACAGAATATTGAATTTCTTGTCCTTTTTTTCTTTTCTGGATTGTAGTTAAAGCTTTTTTTATTTTTTGGGCCATTCTTTCTGGATCCAGTCCTGATTTTATTTTCACCAATAAAAATTGAGCTCCTTCTCTCTGTCCAGTAATCCTTTTGTAAATTTTTTCATCCAAACCTATCATTGAATCATCTTGTTTTGAACCTATAGATTGCAAAATCCCTTTTACTACAAATTTTCTTCCTCCAATCTCGATTTTATCTCCAGGTTTTAAACCGGGAAAAATATCTTCTGGAACCAATTTTCCTAGAATTACTTCTTCTTCTTTATAAATGTTTGGCCACTCCCCCTCTTTTAATTTCCAACCCATGTCAGTTTTAAAAAGTTCTTGAGCTTCTTTTCTGGGATAAGAAAAAAGCAAAACCATTTTTGCTTTACCCTTAAACCTTACAGTTTCTGCTTTATAGTTCATTGGCACTACCAGTTCTACTCCTTCAACTTTTTTGACTTCATCTATTGCTTTTTGCTCAATTTGAGCTTTACCAAAGAATATCGTCATTATATCTGAAAGTTCTCCAGGAAAAACATAGAGAATCTCTTTTCCCATCATTCTTAACTCACGCATTACAGTTTCTTTTAAGCCCTCTCCCAAAGACAATAGAGTAATAATTAAAAAAACACCAATTAAAATACCCAAAACCGTCAGATAACTTCTCAATCTTCTTGCTCTCAAATTTTTAATTGCTAATTTTATATATTCTTTCATTTTCTCCACAAAATTTCTTTTTCTGAAATCTCCCCCATTATTTTTCCATCTTTAATTTTTAAAATTTCTTCACTGTAAGAAGCAATCTGAGGGTCATGAGTAACAACTAAAATTGTTCTTTTTTGTTCTTTGTGTAATTTTTTTAAAATCTCCATAATTTTTTCTCCAGATTTTGAATCTAAATTTCCTGTAGGTTCATCTGCAATCACAATTTCAGGATCGTTAGCTAAAGCTCTGGCAATAGCTACTCTTTGTTGTTCTCCTCCTGATAACTCTTGTGGGCGGTGAGAGATTCTTTCTTTCAAACCAACTAATTCTAAAAGTTCCCTTGCTCTTTTTAACCTTTCTTTTTCTTTAACTCCTTGAAATATCATCGGTAAGGCAACGTTTTCTATTGCAGTTAAATTTGGCAAAAGATTGAATTGTTGGAAAATAAAGCCAATTTTCTTTCCCCTAATTCTTGACAATTCATCAGAGGAAAGTTTCTGAATATCCCTTCCATCTAAAAAAACTTTTCCTTTTGTTGGAAAATCAAGACAACCTATAATATTCAAGAGAGTTGATTTACCAGAACCAGAAGGTCCGATAATTGATAAAAAAGTCCCTTTTTTAATTTCAAGCGAAATTCCTCTCAAAGCCCAAACTTCAACTTTGCCCAAACAATAAACTTTCCAAACATTTTCAAGTTTGATTACCGTCTCCATTTTAAGGTAAAACTACTTTCTCTCCTTCCCTTAGTCCTTCTAAAACCTCAACAAAATCTTCTCCCCAAATTCCAACCTTAATTTTTCTTTCTAAAATCTTTCCTTTTTCAAAAATTTCAACAAAATACTCGCTCCCTTTTTTCCTTACAATATTTTCAGGAACTATTAAAACGTTTTCCTTTTTTGCTACGATTATTCTCACATCGCAACTCATTCCAGGCAAAACATTCTCTGGTAAATTTTCAGGTAAAATCTTTATTCCATAATAAACTACTCCATCTTTAATTTTTTCTACAGGATCTATGAAAGAAACTTTTCCTGAAAAAACTTTATCTTCAATAGCAGGAAATGTAATTTCTACAGGATCTCCAATTTTAATTTTGGTAATATCTTCTTCATAAATATCAACTTCTATCTCAAAGTTTTTTTCAGGTAAAATTTGAAAAACGATATCTCCCATCATAGTCTCTACCCTTTCTCCTTCTTCTTTAAAAACTCTAGCTAAAACTCCAGAAACAGAACTCTTTAATTTTGTCTTTTCTAAATTCTTTTCTAAAAGCAAAATTTGAGTTTCAGCTTCTTTGACTTTGGCTTCATAAATTTCGATATCTTCTTTTTTGGGTTTAGACAATAGAAGGTCGAGATTTTTTTGAGCTGAATCAAGAGTCGATTTTAAGAGATTGTAATTTGTCTCCAAAGAAAGATTTTGAGATATCAAGGAATTAACTATTTCCTTTTGAGTATCTAACAAGGTGATATTTTCTTGGCTAATATTTTTCATATCCTTTGTATCTTCCATAATCTTTCTCATCTCAGTCAAAGAGGAAGAAATAAAATCTAAAATTTCTTTTACCCTTTCAATCTTTTCTTTCACATTTGAAAGAGAAACATTTTCTTTTTCAGTTTCCAATTCTTTAATTTCTCTTTCAATTTTTTCTTTCTCTTTTCTAAAATTTTGAGAATAAGAAAGAGGATCTGAAAAGTAAAAATCTTTCAAAATTTGTAATTGATCTTTCACTTCTTTTAACTTCACATAAAAGTAATCGAAAGAGGAAGAAACTTGGGAGGGGAAATTTTCAAAATCTTCTTTTGCTTTTTGAAGATTAACTTCAGCTGCCTCAATTTCTTCTTCTTTAGGACCTGACAACAATTTTTCCAAAGTAGCTTTAGCTTCTTTTAGTTGAATTTCGGCTTTTTTTAATTGAATTTCAAGCTCTGAACTATCTAATTTTGCCAAAATATCACCTTTTTTTACTTTATCTCCTTCTTTAACAAAAATTTTCTCAATCTTTCCTGAAATTTCAAAAGAAAGATTAATTAAGTCACCCTTTTTTAGAGTACCAGATTCAGAAACGACTTTTTCAACAGTTCCTCTTTTCACTTCAAAAAAAGAAACTTTTTCTTTTTTTCCTTTAAGTTTAAAAAACCAAAATAGAAATGAAACTAAAATCAAGACTAAAAATAAATAAATTATGTGTTTTTTCTTCATTTTATTTTTGGAAAAATATCTCCTGTTTTATGCAAAAGGGGCTTGAAATTTCTCTTTCTTTGAGTTTCTGAAACAACCTTTGCCAAAATTAGATAATGGTCTCCGGCTTCCTCCATCAATTCAACTTCGCATTCAAAAGAAATTGGACAATTTTTTATCATTGGGGGTTTTACTTTCTTTGATTTTTCTTTTTCTAATTTTGCTTTCTCAAATTTGTCAGTATTTCTTCCGCTAAAGGTTCCACAAATTAAAGCTACTTTTTTCATTTTTTCTTCTAGAATATTTAAAGTAAATTCTGGAATTTTCTTCAAATTGGAAAAAGTATATCTTTGAGGGGAAATTGAAATTGCAACATATTTTGGTTCAAAAGAGACTGGCATTAAAAAAGATGCTGCCATGACATTGTCTTTCTTTCCGTCAGTTGAACAAATTAAAGCTACGACCCTTGGGAAAATTTGTTTTGAAATTCTCATCATTATTTTACATCTCTCATTATATCTCAGATTTTTCAAATAAAAAAGCACCTAAAAAAATCATTGCAATTGAAAAGAAAGATAAAACTAAAAAATTGATTGAAAGAGGAAAAATTGAACTACCAATCAAAGAGGCTCTTAAAGCGTCAACTCCATATGTTAGAGGATCCAAATAAGAAAAGTACTTCAAAAATTTTGGAAGATTATCCAAAGGAAAAATGGCTCCAGACAAGAAAAAGAGGGGCATAATTATAAACTGCATTATTAAACCAAAACCTTGAATATCTTTCATTATCGATGCAAAAATTAAACCCAAGCCAATAAATCCAAAAGAAATTAAAATCATAAAGAAAATTGCCAAAAAAAATGAAATCATAGAATGAATCTTAAATCCCATTCCAACTGAAATTAATAAAACCAAGACTGCCTGGATCAAAGAAGTAGTTGCTCCTCCAATAATTCTTCCAAAGACAATAGAGATTCTACTTACTGGGGCTACCAGTATTTCTTTTAAAAATCCAAATTCCCTATCCCACAAAACTGAAATTCCAGCAATTGTTGATGTTGAAATCAAAGTCATTCCAATAATTCCTGGAACTAGAAAATGAACGTATTCTTTGTCTCCTCCAATTCCAGGAATCATAATTCCTTTAAAACCTAAACCTAAAAATATCAAAAAGAAAAGTGGCATCATTAAGGCAGAAACTATTCTTGACCAAGATCTTAAAAATCTTTTCATTTCTCTCAGCCATAAGACATAAATTGCTGTAAAACTAATTTTCATAAATTTTATCTCCTATGTTTTCTTATCCTTTCTTTTAATTTTTCTCTTTGAGAAACTTCTCTTTCTCTGATTGTTTTCCCTGTAAAATATAAGAAAACATCTTCTAGAGTCGGCTTTCTTAGATTTATTGATTTAATTTCAAAGCCTGCATCTTTCTGATCAATCTGAATTAAAAGGGGGATTTTTTCTTCTCCTTTTTCAACTTGTAAATGAAAAAGTCCATTCTCTTTTTTTACTTTTTTAACCCAATTTAGTTGTTTAAAAATTTTTTCAGCATTCTCTGGATAATCAACTTCTACTGAAATTACATCGCCTCCCAAAATGTTTTTTAAATTTTCAGGAGTATCTAAGGCAACGATTCTTCCCAAATCAATAATTGCTACTCTATTTGATAAAAAATCAGCTTCTTCCATGTAATGGGTTGTTAAAATAATTGTTACTCCTTTCTCTTTATTTAACATTCTGATATATTCCCAAATTTTTCTTCTTGTTTGAGCATCTAATCCTAAAGTTGGTTCATCTAAAAATAAAATTTTGGGTTGATGAATTATTGCTCTCGCAATTTCCAACCTTCTCTTCATTCCGCCTGAAAAAGTATCCACTAGTTTATCAGCAAATTTTTCCAATTCAATAATTTTTAAAGCTTCTTTTACTCTTTCTTTTACCTCTCTTCTTCCCAGACCATACATCATTCCATGAAATTCTAGATTCTCTCTTCCGGTCAAATATCTGTCTAATGCAGGTTCTTGGAAAACCATTCCAATGTTTTCTCTAACTTTATCTTTTTCTTTTTCTATATCAAAGCCAAAAATAAAAGCCTTTCCAGAAGAAGGTTTAATTAAAGTTGAGAGCATGTTTAAGGTGGTTGTTTTTCCTGCTCCGTTTGGTCCTAACAATCCAAAAATTTCACCTTCCTTTACTTCAAAAGAAATATTATCAACTGCTTTTAACCCATTAAATATCTTTGTTAATTTTTCAACTCTAATTGCTGACATATTATTGAGAAAGACAATTATTAAACGATTTAACTTGCTGGTTGTATTCTGAAATTAGATTTTGAGTTTCTTTCAAAAGGAAATTGTACTTATTTACCAAATCATTATACTCTTTTATTTTTTCTTTTACCATCCATTTTGGAACTTTTTTCTCAATTTCTTCTTTTAAAGAAAGCAATTCTTTCTCGATTTCTTTTAATTTAGTTTCATTATTTTCAATTTTTTTCTTTAAATTCTCATCTGGTAAGGGACATGCAGATAATGGCTTCCCAAAATGTTGAACTGCAATCCAAACCTCTTTTCCCTCAAGGTTTCCCCTTTTGACTGCTACTCCGATTTCTTGAAATTTCTCATTCAAAATGTTTTCTCTATGACCTTCACTTTCCATCCAAGAATTAACCAACTCTTTATCATTTTCGAAATTTCCCATAGCCAAATTTTCTCCAATAACAATAAATTCATAATTAACATCTTTCATCAAATCTTTCAATTCAATTCCTTCAGGTGATATGTGAGCAAAATATTGGTTGTTGAACATATCTTCTAATTTTAATTTTGCAGATTGATCCAATATTTCACTTTCTTTCAAAGGTTTCAGACCAAAATCTTTCCTAAAAATGTTTGTCCAAATAATAATTCCTTTTTGAGTTAAAAATCCTTCCTTCTTAGCTTCTATTTTTAAAGGAGGGGGTGCGAAAACTTGAGACTCTATCTTGATCTTTGTTTTTGGAGTTAATTTTTCAATCTTTGATAGATTTTGATTAATTTTCGGTAAAGGAAAGAAGAAATTCTCAAGGAGAAATAAAAATGCAAACAAAATAAAGACTAAAAATAGCCATTGAAAGGATTTTTTCATAGTTTAAACAAACAAAATAAAGAAATTAAAGTCAAAATTAAAGATAGATAAAAAGGAGCTAAAATTGAGATTTTATCCCATAAAATTCCGGCTAAAAAAGAAGCGGGTAAAGAAAAAAGTCCAGTTACCATTCGAAAGCCACCCAAGGCTGAAGCTCTAATTTCTGGAAGAACTAATTCTGAGACAAAAGCTCTCTGTGAAGGTTCCAATGCTCCTTTGTGAAGCCCGTAAAAAACAAAGGCTAAAATGATTGCCCAATAATTTTTGAAAACTAAAAACAAAAAACAAACTATTCCCCATAACAAAAAGGAAATTTCCAAAACCGCTTTTCTGCCAATTTTATCTGAAAGTTTACCAAAGGGAATTGAAGATAAAGAAGCAGTGAGAGTAAAAATCAAATATAAAACTGGAACAAAACTAATTTTAAAGCCAAATTCTTTAGCAAAGATTAATAAAAATGAGTAAGAAAATGCACCCAGAGAAAAAATCGAACTTAAAAATAGAAAATACTTAAATTTTAAAGAAAAGGTTTTAAAAGAGATTCTTTTAAAAATCTTGGTACTATCTTTTTTTTGTTCTTTTATAAAAATTAAAATTAAAATAACACCAATTAAGGAAGGAATTGAAGCTAAAAGAAAAAGTTCTTTAAAACCTAAGACCTCCACCAAAAGAATACAAATTAAGATTCCAAAAACTGCTCCTAGATTATCCATCATCCTCAAAAAACCAAAATTTGATCCTCTGTCTTGATCTGTCGATAAATCAGCTACAATAGCATCTCTAGGGGCTGACCTTATTTTTCCTATCCTGTCTAAAATCCGAAAGGGAATTAAATGTTGCCAAGCAGTAGAGATTGCATAACCTATTCTTGAGAAAGATCCCATCAAATAGCCCAACCAGACAAAAATTTTTCTTTTTTGAATTTTGTCTGAAAAATAGCCAGATATTGCTTGAGAAATTGAAACTAAAGCCTCTCCCAATCCATCCAAAAAACCCAAAATTGACATTGAGGCTCCCAAAGATTTAACAAATAGGGGCCAAACAGGATAAATCATATCAGAACCTAAATCATTCAAAAAAGAGGCTAATCCCAAAATTTTAATTTCTTTTTTTCCTTTTTGATTCACTTTATACCTAATAAAATTTCAGCTTCTCTTTGAATTTTTTGTTTTCTAGGAATTTTAATCTTTTTAAACTTTTTTGAAAAAACATCCTTCACCAAAACGATTTTTTGCTCAATTAAGATCTTTGCCAGGCTATGAGTTACTGAAGGCAAAATCGTTATTGGATAAAGTTGATTTCTCTCTATTAATTTCTCAAGTCCCTTTCCCTGAGGATATTTCCATCCTAAAAGTTCAACTCCAACATAATTTGAATATTTGATAGCTTCGCTAGTAAATTTGGCATTCGTCACCAAGATACTTTTATATTTCAACCCTGAATTGAAAAACCTTCCTCTTTCAATATCTAAGAACCTGGCATAATTGGCCAATGCCACTTGCAAATCCACCCTTCCTCCTTTTTCATGTCTGAATTTACACTCTCCAATATACATTACTCTTCCTTTTCTAGCTAAAAAATCAATCTCGTATTTTACTTTTGAAGCCCCGGGGATAAAAAGATTAGTTTCAGCTTTAAATCCTTCAGCTTCAAAAATTTTCCCAATGAACTTCTCAAAAGGATAACCTGTAGGTCCTAATTTTTCCATTGCCCTTTTTAAGTTAAACTTGATTGCAGAATGAGGGGATTTTATCAATAAGAGTTCGAAAATTTTATCAAAAATTTGAGAAGTAGAAATTCCAGGATATATCTTTTTTTCAATTTCTTTTGCAATTTCAAAGGCTATTTCTTTTGAGGCTCCTACATTCCTTGCAGATTGAAAAACTTTTTTAAAAGAAAAAGGTTCTTTCTCTCCCCTTAAGTTAATAACGTAAATTTTTTTCTCCATTTTTTAGTGAGTGGCACAAGAAATACAAGGATCGTAAATTCTAACTAAAGACCTAATCTTTCTAATTTGTTCTTTTTTCTTCAATTTCAAAATCTTTGGTAAAAGCGCTTTTAAATCTTCCTCAACATTGTGTAAAAATTGGGCAGTCGGGGTAATGATGTTGCAATTGAAAATTCTCCCGTCTTTATCGATCTCATAATAGTGGAAAAGAGTTCCTCTTGGAGCTTCCAAAGCAGACAAACTACTCGAAGGATAAAATTTTATTTTTGGCTTTCTTTCTTTTAAAGGAAGTTTTAAAATTTCTTTGATTAGTTTTTTTGAAATTTCCAAGAAATGTAAAACTTCTACTGCTTGAGAAAAAAGATTGTAAAAAATATTTTTGAAGTATTTCTCTTTTGAAATTTTTCTTTCTTTTCTAAATTCTAAAAGTTTTTCCCTTGCTTTTTTTGTCAAAAATTTCTCATTATTTCTAATTCTAGCAATTGCTCCTACCATGTAAGCTTTGCCTTTAAATTTAACCCTTTTTACTGGTGGATTTTTTAAATCTTCCTCAATTTGAACTGAATAGAAATCAGAAATTGTAAATTTTTTATTTTCGATTTTAACCAATCTTTCAGTAAAGAATGAATAATCTTTTCCAGAATAAACTGAAGCAAAAAGAGTTTTTCTTTCCAAAGATGGATAATCAATCTTTTTGAAAGTTTCAATTAATAAAATTGCATCCTCAATTGCTTTAGGAATTCTTTCTAAAATTCTTTTTAGCTTTCTTTTTTCCGGGAACTTTAAAAAGCCACCAACAGTTGGAGTTATTGGATGAACTTCTCTGCCCCCAACTATTTTTGTAATATCTAAAGCCAATCTTCTAATCCTTAAAGCTGCTTTTGATTCTTTTTTAAATTTCTTCAAGAGTTCAAGGTCATTTTCAATGTTAAAAAAATCAGGTAAAGAAAGAAAAAACAAATGCAAAGTATGGCTGTGAATAATATTTGCTGCCAAAAGCAATTTCCTTAAAAGAGTTGTTTGCTTTGAAACTTTAACATTTAAAGCATTTTCCAAAGCAGTACAAGCTCCCAAAATATGAGGAACAGGACAGATTCCGCAAATTCTTGAAACCACGATCGGAACCTCAAAATACCTTCTGCCAATCAAAATTCCTTCAATTTGTCTTAATCCCAAAAGAGTTTGAAACTTCAATTCCTCAATTCTTCCTGTTTTAGTAACTTTAGCCCAAAAACCAGCTTCCCCTTCAATTTTGTGAATGTGAGGAATGGTAATCTTCCGACTTTCTTTAAAATTGTAATTTGCCTCAAGATGCATGGTTTATTTTTTTAACCTTTCTTCAATTTCATCTCTGATTCCAAAAATTTCCAAATTATCTTCAATATCTTCTGGCTTTTTAAATGTTTTAATTGTTCTTAAAAATCCTTCTGGATTTATATTTTTTAAAATTCCTCTACAGCCATAACAAAGTTGACCATTTTTGGGACAAATTGCACCACAACCTGCTAAAGTAATCGGTCCCAAACAAGGTTCCTTTTGTCTCAAAAAACAAGAATTTTTACCCTGGTGAGGACATTCTGAACAAACTGGCTTTTGAGGGATTTTAGGAATTTTTCCTTTAATTAATTCTTTTGCATATTTTAGAAATTCTTTGCCATCTATTGGACATCCTGGTAAATAAAAATCAACTTTTACAAAATTATCAATTTCTTTAATTTCTGGGTTTAAAATGTGATTTAATCTTTTGTAAATATACCTTATCGTTCTTTCTTTTCCCTGATAATTTTTCATCTCTGGAATTCCACCCAAAGCAGCACAGTTTCCCATTGCCACTAAAATTTTTGATTCTTCTCTAATTTTTTTTAAAAGTTTCACTTCCTCTTTTTTTATTGGTAGTCCTTCAACGAAAGAAACATCGATTTTAACTTTTCCTTTAGGAAAAGGAATTTCTTCAATCAAAGAAAAATCTATTAAGTCCACTTTTCTCAAAAAATTAAAAAATCTTTCTCCTAAATCTAACAAAACAAATTGACATCCTTCACAAGAAGTCAAAGAAAAAAACGCCACCTTTGGTTTTCTCTTCATTTTTTTAATTCTATAAAATCTCCCAAAATAAAAAAAGAGGGGGAATCCCCTGAAAGAAAGTTAAGGCTTCTTTTGTGATTTTTAGAAGGTTCTGAAAAGTTTTTTTTGAAATTTTTTCTCTTGCTCTTGAAAGATGAATGGTAACTAAATGTTCTTTCTTTGGGTCTTTTAAAAATCCTTGATCTACTTTGGAAATTACTTCTCTAAGGACAACTTTTTTCTCTTCCAAATTAAGTTTAAAGGTTTTCACAAAGAGGATGTTTTTCTCAATCTTTATAATCTCTCCGGGTCTAATTAAGCACTTTGTAATTTCTTGCAAAATTTTCTCTGTTAGAAATTGATTCTTTTTTATTAACCAAAGGGTTTCGAAGTTATGGTGAGGTTTTCCGTTAATCAATTCCAATAATTTTAATGCTGTTATTTTCTTGTGTGTTATTTCCTTTTTCAGTAAAGTGAATGTTTTTATTTCTTCTTTAGTAACTCTCTTTAAGAATTCATTTCCTAACCAGTAAGCTCTGACTACTCTTTCATTGAAAGGGTCTGAAATTTTGTTTTGATGAGCAATGAATTGATAAAAAAAGAAAGGTTCGAGTTTAATTAAAATCTCTCTTGCTTTTGGCGCTTTCTCAAATTGAGGCTCTTTGGCAAACTCCAAAATTGTCTTTTTTTCTTTTGCTTTTTTCAATTCTGGACAAGAAAAACTATACAAACAAGCAATTCTTAAACCTTCCAAAATCTTTCACCTCAGGAACCAAAAGTAATTTTATTAAAGAGTATCTTTTTGTCAAATTGAGTATTTATAACCTAATTTTCTTACAATTTCTTTTCTCCATTTTATTCCCTTTTCATCTTCCATTCCTCTTGTCTTTTGACCATCAATCACCCCCAAAATTCCTCTTGATCCATCTTCAGCTTCAGCTATAATCACTTTTACAGGATTTCCAGTAGCACAAAAGATTGTGCAAACTTCAGGAACTTGTTTTATTGCATTCAAAACATTAATTGGGAAAGCTCCTTTAATTAAAATCAAAAAGCAATGGCCAGCTCCAATTTCAAAGGCTTTTTCTCTTGCCATCTTTCTTAATTCCTCATCGTTTCCTTCATATCTCACTAAACATTCTCCTGAAGATTCTACAAAACCTAAACCAAATTTTATTTGAGGAACAGAATTCAAAAGAGATTCTGAAATATCTTCGACTGTCTTTATGAAATGGGATTGTCCTAAAATTAAATTAACATCTTTTGGAACTTTAATCTCTACAATTTTTATTTCCATAATCTTTTAAAAATTTTGACCTTTCATTTTTTAATTATAATAAAAGCCCCCACAAGGAAAGAGGGCTATTTTGTTTTCAGCTTAAAGAGAATTTAAATCTTGATCTATTTCTTTAAATTCTTGATCTAAATTTCCAATATCTATACTCTCTATTTCCTTAAAAATGGTATCTGTCGAATCTTCCTTTCCAGGTCCTTTAGTTCTAGTTATCTCTTCTGAGACAGGAAGTGAAGAAGGTGTTGTTTTCTTGCTTTGCCAGTAAATCAAACCACCAACAATTGAAACCAAAAGGATAATTACCACCAAAGCTATAACATTTGTTTTTGTTTGTGTTTTTTGCTCCATGTTTTTTATTCAATAGTTTGAGTGGGGGTGGCTTGTTGAGTTGTCGTTGTTGTTTGTTCTGTTGTTATCGGAACTTCGTATTCATTCACTCTCGGAATCTGAGCTAAAGCAACGGCTGCTTTGTGAACTAAATCCCTTGCCTTTTTAACTAATTTCTCAACTGCTTTCAAATCATCATGAAGAGCTTTTCTCAACTTCCCAACATCGGTTCTTAAATTCTCTTCTGTAGTAATTTGAGGAGGTTCGTAGACTTTTTCAGCTTGTTTTTCTACAGCCTCTTTTGCTTTCTCTATTGCCAAACGAGCTTCGTTAATTGCTGATTCTACTTGGCTAACATCTTTTCCGTGTAGTTTGGCTTTTGCAGTTCTACTTTCAATCTTTTCTAAAATCAATTCTAGACGATCTAAAACGTTTAAATAGTGATTGGTCATTCTTTCATTTAAAGCATTCACCCTTTCATAAATTCTTTCAACAATCTTTTGTTTTGTTTGACTTATCCTCTCTTTCATTCTTTCTCTCAATTGTTGCTTGAAATCTTCAATCTTTGATTTTATTTTTTCTCTTCTTTCTTTAATTTTGTTTCTCAATTCAATCTGCTTTTGCAAAATTAAATTTTTAAATTCTTCTCTTTTTTTCCTGAATTCTTCAACTGAAATTTGCCTTTTCTCTCTAATTCTTTCCAAAATTGTATTTCTCCAAGGAGGAGCAGCTACAATTTGAGAGGTCAAAACTAAGCTTAAAATCAAACCGACAATTATTTTCTTTCTCATATTTCAAAAAAATATTTTTCGACCTTTATAATATTTTATCTTAACAAAACTATTGCTCCGTAACCAACAACCTGAATTTTTTCTCCATAGATTGTGTCTCCTGAATTTTGATATTTCAAGAGTTTGGCTTTTCCTTTCAAATTTTTCGAAATTTCCAAAATTGTCTTTATTGAATCTTGAGCACAAGCTAGAGTATCGACTTGAAAGAATTTTTCTTTTAATTTTTCGATTTTTTCTTTGAAGATTTTTGGATCTGAACTCAAAATGGCATCGATGGTTTCAGAATCTACTTTTTTTGCAATCTCATAAGGTGGATAATGAGATAAATCAGAAGAAACAACTATTAAAATTTTCTTTTCTCTCATCAATTTTAAAATCGAATTTGCCAAATTTTTCCAATCTTTGTCTTCAGAGCCAAAAATTATTGGTAAAATCTTAAACTCTTTCAAAACTTTTTGTAAAAAGGGCAATTGAACTTCTAAAGAATGTTCAAAAAGATGGGCAGAATCTCTGATAAAAAATCTTTTTGATTCTTTCAAAAGTTTTTCAGCTAGTTTTTCATCAATTTTTACTTTTCCTAAAGGAGTTTCCCAAAAGCCTCTTTCCCAAACAGACACTCCATCAAACCTTTCATAATGGGAATCTCCGATTAAAACTACGCTCTCAAAATTTTTATTTTCGATTGCTTTGTAACAATGAGCGGCAACAAAGCCTGAAAAAATGTATCCTGCATGAGGAGCTATTATTCCAAAAATTTCTTCTTTGATTTTTGGAATTTTTGCTTCTTTCAAAAAATTCTCAATCATTCCTTCCAAATTATTCTTTTCTGCAGGATAGAATTGGCCAGCGACAGCTGGAAACCTGATTTTTTCTTCCATTTTACTCTATGCAACAATCAATTATTTTTTTCACTATTTCACCAAGTTTTGCCAGAAATCCGGTTTTCTTTTTATCATGAACATTTAATTGGTTCTCTTCAATCTTTTTCACTTTTCCAATATCTATTAATTTTAAATTTATTCCCCAAAACAAAGACCAAAGTTGATAAGCTTTTGAAAAAAGATCATGTGCTTTTTCTTTTTTTCCTTGTGAATAATACTTTGTTCCAACCTCTATCAATCTCATTGAAGCAGCTAAAAGATGTTTTGAAATACACCATTTCTCAGAACCTGGTTCGACATCCTTTACTAATTTTGCCAAAAGTTCTTTCCTCATTTTCCTTGTCTCATTCAATAAATCAAAATATTTTTCACTTCCTGTCTTTGCACCTGAAAAGAAAAAATGCTCTTCGATTGAAACTAAATTCATTATCGCTATTGATAAATCCTCATCAGAAGACAAATCTAACTTTCCTTTTTTTGACTTCTCAATTTTCTCGATTAGGTTTTGAATTTTTTCTTCCAATTTTTCTGCCATAATTTAACAAACTTTTAAGAAAATCAAACTTAATAATACCAAAATAAAAAGAGGAATAACAACCTTTTGAAATTTGAAATAAACTTTTCCCTGATTTCTCTTTCTTAAATAAAAATCTAAAAAATAACCCATTAAAAGACCGATAGATCCTGAAAATATCCCAAAAATTAATTTATCAATTCCTAAAAATTTGTTCTGAGGATGTCCCAAAATTCCTAACCAGTAAAATGGTAAAATTGCTATCCCATACCAGAAAATAAATATCAAAGGCTTTCTTCCAAAAAACTTGATTTTTCTTTTATCTAATTCATCAATCGTCCAGATCACTAAAGAAATTAAAAAACCTCCAATCCAAGTTCCAGAAATTAAATCATCGATACCGAGATATCTACATAATCCAACCCCGCTAGCAACTGCAACTGTACAAACCGGACAAAAAGCAAAAATAGAGAAAGGTAAAGAAAGTGTAATAAAAAAAATTTTCCCTATCATGAAAATCTTTTTAATCTTAACAAATTCTTTATTTTTTGAAAACAAGAGAAACTAAAAATATAAAAAAGTTAGCCAAAATGATTGTAGGACCTGCAGAGATATTAAAAATTTTGTAAAAGAAAATGCCAAAAAGAGAACTTAAAATACCAAAAAGGATTCCATAAAAAGAATACCAAAATAAATTCTTACTCAAATTTCTAGCAGAAGCTGCTGGAATTGCTACTAAAGCTGCTGTCAATAACCCCCCAACAACTTTCACTCCTAAAGCAACAATAATGGCAATACAAAGCAAATATAAAAAATTATATTTTTTGACATCAATTTTTTCTGATTTTGCTAAATCCTCAGAAATTGAAATTAAAACCATTTTTTTGTAAATAGATTTTGTCAACAAAAAAACAAAAAGACATAACAAAAAAGTAATTAAAGTATCTAGAAATTTCACTTTGGAAATATCCCCAATTAAAGCTTCTTCTGCTTTTTCAATCGGCAAAAATAAAAGAGAGATTGAAACACCGGTGGCAAAAACAATCGCAGTTAAAGCTTCCAAAGGTAACTTTGTTTTTCTTTCAAAAAGCCAAATTAAAAAAATTCCCAAAATGACAAAAGGAAAAGCTCCCAAAGAAACATCAAATCCAAAAATTAAAGCTAAAGTTATTCCTGGTAAAGTTAAATGTCCCAAAGGACCTGCAACCAAGGACATTCTTTTAGATAACATTAAAGTTCCCAAATAACCTGCTGTCGCCCCAATAGAAACTCCACAAATTAAACTTAATAAAATTTGCTCCATATTAGTGTTGGTGATAATGTTGATAAAACCTCAATTCTTGACCGTAAAGTTTTTGTAAATTTTCCAAAGTTAAAATTTCCTTTGGGCTTCCTTGACAAATTGGACATTTATTCAAACAAATTACATAGTTTGAAAATTTAAAGACAACGCTTAAATCATGAGTTACCAACAAAATGGTCAAATTTTTTTCTTTTTTTAATCTTTCCAAAAGTTTATAAATTGATTCTTGACCTGAAATGTCAATTCCTGACATTGGTTCATCGAAAAGCAAAACTTCTGGATTTTTCAAAAGGGCAAAACCTACCAAAATTCTTTGGAATTGACCAGAAGATAAATTAGCAATTTTTTTATTTAAAAAATCATCTGAAAATCCAATTGAATTCAAAATCTTTTTTATTTCTTTTTCTCTTTCTTCTTTCAATTTAAAAAACTCTTTAACTGACATTGGAAGAGTTTTTATAAAGGGTAATCTTTGAGGAACATAACCTACTTTTATTCCCTCTTTCCATTTAATTTCTCCTCTATAGGGAAGAATTCCCAAAAGAGTTTTTAACAAAACTGTTTTCCCTGCTCCGTTGGGTCCCAAAATTGTAATTGTGTCTCCTTCTTTAACTTTAAAAGATAAATTACAAATAATCTTTTCTCTGTCTAATTCAACAGTTAAGTTTTTAACTTCTAAAATTGTATCTTTCATTTTTTTATTTTGATTGCTTTTCCCTCAATTAAAGCTTCAGCTACTTTTTTTCTCGCTGAATTCAAAATTCTTTGAAGGGTGCTTTGCGAAATTCCCATTTTCTTTGCAGCACTAATTTGATTTAATCCTTTAAAATCACAAAGTCTCAGGGTTTCCAATTCATCTACTGTTAATTCTATTTCCTCTAACATCGACAAAGGAATAGCTCTTGGTTTAAAATAAACAGCTTTGGGATCAAAATAGATTCTTCTTGGTTTTCTTGGTCTTGCCATTTTTATTCTCTTCTCAAATGAATTTTACAATTAGGACAAATTAAAGTAGCACAAGGAACACCAGGTTGATGGATTATTTTATAGCCACATTTTGGACAAACACAAAAGCCCCCAGGACCTAAACCTCGAGCTCCTCTAAATCTCCCTCTAAATCTCCCTCTTCTTCTCCAACCAAATCCTCTACCATAAATTGGCATTCCAAAAACAGGAGCTGGACGATAAAAACTAGTTGTTGTTTCGTGACTTTTAATTTGAATTGCCACATAAACTAAATTGTCAATTTCTTTCATCAGTCTTTCTCTTAAATTTTCTGAGATTTTCGTTGCTTGATCTACATTCAAATTTTGGGGCAATTTTATTTCTAAATTAGCAGTGATTGCTGAGCCTTTCTTTTGAGTTTTCAAATTTGAAATTTCAACTCCTTGATTCTTTGCAATTTCTTTAATTTTATTTTCTATCTCAGGAGGAGCTGAAACATCAAGCAAAGAATCAACAGCTTCTTTTCCAATTGAAAAAGATTCTTTAATAATATAGAGACCAACCAAAAATGCTAAAATTGAATCTGTAAAAACCCAGAATTTATTCAAAATCAATCCCAAAAAAATTACCAAAGATGACAAAACATCGACTCTTGAATGAACCCCATCTGAAATTAAAGCAACTGAATTTTCCTTTTTACCAAAATGAATTTTCAATCTTGACATTACTTCATTTAAAATTGCAGAAAATCCCATAATAGAGAGAGCTAAAATCGGAAGTTGAATTGGAAAGGGATTTTTAAATTTTTTCCACGATTCATAAAGTATTAAAATTCCAGTTGTCAATAAAATTAAAGTGATGAAAAGTCCAGCTAAAACTTCAAATTTAAAATGACCGTAAGGATGCCTCTTGTCTGCTGGTTTTTTCGAAATTTTAATACCAACAAAAGAAATCAAAGAAGAAAAAATATCTCCTAAGGAATGAAAACCTTCTGCTAAAACAGCGGTTGATTTTGAAAAAATCCCCCCAAGAATTTTTGTTATTGCCAAGATAACATTTGCCAAAACTGAAATTAAAGCTACTTTTTCTTTATCCATAAATTTTCTTTATAATTTTTTTAAAAAGCATACCATATTGAGGATTTAATTCAACTATAGGTCTTTTTTTTGTCAAAGAATCAATAAAATCTTGATTGAAAGGAATTTTTCCTAAAATTTTAATTTTGCTTTTTTTTGCAAATTTTTCTATTTTTTTTGTAAATTTTTTTGAAAGATTGAATTTATTGATCAAAATTCCATGAGGAATTTTAAAATGATCTGCTAAATATAAAATTCTTTTTAGATCAAAAAGGGCAGAGGGTGTAGGTTCAGTTACTGCTATAATATAATCTGTTCCTACCAAAGAAGCAATTACCGGACATCCAATTCCAGGGGCCGAATCTATAATTTCGATTTCAGAGTTCGTTCTTTTGGCTTCTTTTTGAGCAAATTTTCTCAATTCTTGAACAACTTCTCCTGAAGAAAGCTCTCCTAATTTAAGTTCACCTGAAACTAAATTAACTTTATAATTTTTGCCAATGTAAATTTTTCCGATTTCTTTTTTTGATTCTTTTATTGCGCCAAAGGGACAAGCAACAATGCAGGCTTTGCAACCTATGCAAAGATCTTTTATAAAAACTGGATATTTTCCTTTAACATAAACAATTGCATTTTGTTTGCAAACTTTGGCACATTCTCCACATTTTCTACATTTTCTACGATCGAATTTAGGAATGACCTGAAAAATCTTTCCTTTTAATTTTCTTTTGACAGAAAGTAAAATATGGGAGTTTGGACACTCTACATCACAATCTATCAAAAGAGTTCTTTTTTGTTTTGCAAACTCTATTGCTAAAGAAGTAGCTATTGTCGTTTTCCCAACTCCTCCTTTACCTCCTGTGACTGCAATTTTCATATTCAACTTTTTTCTTTTTTATAAAAAGAATGAACGAAAATGGTTATCAGAGAAATTATGATCGCTAAAATTAAAATTGAAAAAGCGGTAAAAATACTTTCTAACAATTTTGGTTTAAAAATCAAAACAAATCCTAAAAATAAAATCATAAAGCCAGAAATTAACTTTAATCTTCTAACCCAAATTTGACTAAAAGTTTTTCTTCCTAAAGTAATAGCAAAAATCAAAACAATGATAGCTAAAGGAATAACATAAACTAGATTGTAGAAAACCAAATAGAGATAATATTTAAAGGAAGGCAACTCTCTTAAGGTTAAAATTCTTGTATAAATCATCGGAAAACCGAAAGTGCACAATAATTCATAAATGTTTACCGTAGCAGCAATAATTGCTGTCGTTCCAGTTAAAGCCAAAGTAGATTTAGCCAAACTCAAATTTTTCACTCTTTGGATAAATTTTTCTTTTTGACTTTTTGGTAAAGTTAAAGAAATTCCTTTTTGGAAATAAAAATAATCTTTTATATTGACAATACCGGCAAAAACGGCAATTAAACCAGCAATAATAGTTAAAATGGTAATTTTTCCACCTAATTGAAAAACGTTAAGCAAAACTGACATAAACAAAAAGTAAAAAAGAGCAGAGAAAAATATAAAAATACTTCCTACCAAAAGAATTTTTCTTCTTGCTCCAGCTAAACCAATTAAAGCAGCCAAAAGAAAAGTTAAAACAAAAAAAGCGCAAGGATTAAAACCGTCTGCCAATCCTAAGAGGAAGGTTAAAACTGGTAATGAAAATTTTTTAGTTTCTATTTCTCCTAAAAAAGGAATTTTAACTTTCTCTTCTTCAATCGGTCTTTCTGGTTTAGAAATTTCTCCACTAGGTTTTTCTGAAATGATTTCTTTTTTTGAAATTTTTATTTTTATTGCATTTTCAAAATCTGCTTTTCGAACATAATCTTTTTCTGAAAAAGAAAGACCGATTTTTTTCCAGATCGCAAAAAGTTCTTCTTTAGAAAAGGCAATAGCTCCCATTTTTAAAGATTGAGGATTAGTAATCTCAAAATCTATTCCTTCAAGAGATTTTGCAATGTCAGAAGTAAAAAGTAATTCTTTTAATTTTCGAGAATCAGCTATTTTCTCACCTTTAATTTCTTGAGAAATTTTTTTGCCATTCCATTGAAAAAGCCAAAGATTTTCATCCAATTTAACTAAAACTCTTCCGTTTGCCCAAATTTTTGGAAAAGCTGGCAAATCACTTAAATTTAAATCTTCAAAATAAATTGACTCTTCCAATAAGGGACAGGGGTTTTCTTTGTCAATTCTATTTTCTGCTTTTGGAACATCGATTGAGCCTCCAAAGATTTTAATTTTATCAAAAACAAGTTTTGGAACTGAAGCTAGTGTTTTGTAATCTTGACAAAACTTTCCAAAAAATTTTGAATTTGGGTCGTTTAAATCTCCTCCCATCCACATATATTCGATCACTACCAAGTGAGGATATTTTTTTGTCCATTCTAATAAAACTTTAGGGTCAGTATAAGCGCAATTTGGACAACCAATGAATGTAAAATAAAGAGTGCAAAAATAATCTTTAGCTAAAATCTTTTGAAGAGGAGAGAAAATAAAAATTAGTAAAAAACTGGCAAAAATTAACTTTTTCATTTTTTTGATTTACTCAGGTAGAATGGCTAAAGTATTGTTAAATCTGTTAATATAATTGAAAAGTCCCATCACTGAAATAATCTCTATAATTTGGGGCTCTGAAAATTTTTCTCTTAATTTATCAAAAAGTTGAGGATTATCTAAGTGTCCATCTAAAGTTACATCCTTTATCAATTCTAATACTTCTTTCTCTTCTCCTTTCAATTCTTTAATTTCTTTTATAATTTCATCTGTTGCTCCAAATTTTTTTAACATTTTTGTGGTTACGTCAACACAGAAAGGACATTTTAATGTTTCAGAAACTACTAAAGCAATTTTCCATTTCAACAAAGAATCTATGGTACCTTTTCCCATAATGACTTTAAAAAGTTCTACAAATTCCTTCAAAATCTCTGGTCTATGAGCCATTACCTTTACCCATTCTGGAACTTTTCCAGTATCTTTTTTGAATTTCTCGTAAATTTCTTTAGCAATTTCCTCTACTTGATCTTCTTTTAAAGAAGAAATCAAAGCCATGTTAAAATCTTTTTGAAGACCTTTATATTTTAAAATATATCCTCTTTTTTAATTTCTTTCAATTCGTTATTTTCAAATTTTTGAATGTTATCTTTTATCTTTTCTTTTGTAGCTTTATACATTTTAATTTTATAATTTTTAAATTTCTGATATGCTCTCTCCCCCAAACCAAAAGTGACAACAGCATCTACTTTATGACGATACAAAAAATCTGGGGGAAGTTCTTTCCCTTTTAATTCAGGATTTTCGAAAACTTCAAAGGTCTTTTTTTCGGTATCATAAATCAAAAAATTCTTTGCTCTCCCAAAATGGAAAGCTATTTTGTCTTCTAAATTATCTCCATCTGTAGCAAAAGCAATTTTCATTTTTCAAATTTTTCTAATTTTTGTTCAATAAATTTTTCTAAAGCTTCCTTCACTGTTCCTTCTCCCTGATAAATTTTAATGCCAAACTGACTTAAAACATCAAAAGCTCTCGGTCCAATATTTTTACAAATCACAGCCTCTATTCTTCTTTCAGCTAAAAATTGAGAAACTGAAATTCCAGCTCCTCCCATTTGATTTGCAAATTCATTCTCTATTGCTTCAAAATTTTTAATTTCTCCTTCCTCAATCTCAGCAAAGATAAAATAAGGACACCTAGCAAATACTTCACTCAAATTAGAATCTAAATTTTTTCCAGTTGAACTTAAAGCAACTTTCATTTTTTCTTTTCTAACTCTTTTAATCTTTCTTCAATTGCTTCCATTTCTTCTTTTAAACTTTCTAATTCTTCCTTCAACATCTTCTTTTCCTCTTCAGGAGTCATTTTTTCCCAATATTCAGGAAAAGCCCACCAACCTCTTGGTAACCAAGGAAACCTCCAACATCTCCACCAATATCTTCTAAATTCTGGATAGGCCCACCAAGGACCGCCTCCCATTCCCCAAGGCATGATTTTTAAAAAAATTAAAGCGACCTTTATATTTTGAATATATACCCAAAATAGTACCTTGTCAAGTAAAGAAAAAATTAATTTTTATCTATAAATCTTCCATTATCTCGCGTTTTTGCAAGTTTCGAAATTTTTCTTTTAAGCCAACCGATCTTATTAGTTTTTCTTACATCAAATTCTGGTACATAGGGTTTAATATCTAAGAGAGGGGTTTTGTCTACTATATCTATTCCACTCACATAAAGAAAGTTTTTCTTCCTTTTTTCTAATTTTACTATTGATATTCCAATAGGATTTGGTCGAGAAGGAGCTCTGGTAGCAAAAATTCCATGTGATTTTTTATCCATGTAAGGCTTGACTACTAATCTTTGTTTTTTAATTAAATGAAAATGATAAATTAAAATAAGATAGGAAAAACCTTCAATATCCTTTAATCCTCGAGAATATTTCGAAAAAACTTCTACTATTCCTTTAGTATTTTTTGCTCCCAAAGATTGTATTGGAGTTCCTTGAACTTTTTTAAAGGGAGAATGAACAATTCCTATTGGTTCATATTTTATTTGTTTCATTATTAATTTTTATAAGATTTATCTACCAAGAGAACAGAGGGGGCAACTATTTTCCCTAAAATCTTTTCCTTTTTTTGAAATTTCTGGCCTGTATTCTTCGCATTCTTGATGACAAAAAGGACATTCTGCTACTAATTTCCATTGTTTCCCAAAGATTGAACTTTCCCATTCTTTTTTCTTCCCTTTGGCTTTAAAAATTTTTTGACAATTTTTACAATAAAATTTTTCCATAATTTTTGATAAAATAAATCAATGAAAATCAATCTCAAAAAAAATGTTCCTTTGAGAAATTATACTACATTCAAAATTGGAGGGAAAGCTCGTTATTTTTTCGTTGCAAAGAAAAAAGAAAATGTAAAAAATGCAATTGAATTTGCAAAAAAGAAAAGAATTCCCTTTTTTATTTTAGGAGGAGGTAGCAATGTTTTATTCCCTGATGAAGGCTTTAGAGGAATTGTTATAAAATTAGAAATTTTAAATTTTAAATTAGAAAACAACAAAGTTTTTGTGGGGGCTGGTTATCCATTAACAAAATTAGCTCAAAAATTAGCAAAAAAGAGCTTTTCTGGACTTGAATTTGCAGTTGGAATCCCAGGAACTATAGGAGGAGCTATTAGAGGAAATGCTGGAGCTTTTGGAAAGGAAATAAAAAATGTAGTAGATGAGGTTGAAGTATTAAAAATTGAAAATTGCAAATTGAAAATTGAAAAATTAAAAAATAAAGATTGTCAATTTGGCTACAGAGAAAGTATTTTCAAAAAAAAGAAAAATTGGATAATTTTGAAAGCTACCTTGAAAATAAAAAAAGGAAATAAAAAAAGAATTCAAGAAAAAATAAAAAAAATTTTGTCAAAAAGAATAAAAACTCAACCTCTTGAGTTTCCCTCTGCAGGATCTGTCTTTAAGAATATTCCTTTGGAAAAAGTTCCCAAGAATGTAAAGGAAAAATTTAAAGATAAAATAAAAAGAGAACCTTTCCCCTGTTTACCAGCAGCAGTTTTGATAGAAGCTTTGGGGTTGAAAGGATATCAAATTGGAGGAGCTAAAATTTCAGAAAAGCATGCCAATTTTATTATTAACGCAAAAAAAGCTAAAGCAAAAGATATCTTGCAATTAATAAGGCTGATAAAAAAGAAGGTAAGAAAAAGATTTGGAGTAAATTTAGAATTAGAAATTGAGTTAGTTAAAGTTTAATTTTTCTAAAAATTATCAAAAACCCAGTATGAGCTACCATCCTATCTTTGGGACGCAATGCCCTTCCTCTTTTTTGCCATTCCCTCTGTAAAGTTTCAAAAATTCCTTCGAGTTCAAAACTTTTTTTAAATTTTTTCTCAACAATATCTACTAAATTAAATACCTGCAAAACAGTCGGTAACCAACAAGCTAAAATTCCACCTTCTTTTAAAATCTCTTTTACTTTTTGAAGATAATTCCAAGGTTCTACCATATCCAAAATCACTCTATCAAAATTTTTTTCTTTTATATCTTCCAAATTCATCTTTTTTAGAACTAAACTTTTAATTTCTTCAGGCTTTTTTCGATAAAATTTTTCAATGTTTTCTTTTGTAGTTTTGACCATATCTTCTCTCTCATCGATTGCGAAAACTTTTCCTTTTTCTCCGACTGCTCTAACCAAATAACAAGTTAAAGCTCCAGAACCACATCCTGCTTCCAAAACTTTAATTCCAGGAGCAATATCTGCTAAAACTAAAATTTGACCTACATCCTTTGGATAAATAATTTGAGAAATTCTCTTTAGTTTTTTTAAAATAAAATCTGCTAAAGTAGGTTTCAAAATTAAAAGTTCAGCTCCTTTAGAAGAAATTATCTTTCTCCCTATTCCTTTTTTTAAAATTTCCTCATGCAAAATCTTCCCTCTATGAAATTCAAAAACTCCTCCTTTTTTTAACGAAATTAAATATTTTCTTTGCTTTTTATCTTTTAATAAAACCAAATCTCCTTCTTTTAACATTCTACGAGATAGTAATTTCTTCTTCCTTTTTTAATCACAAAATATCTTTGATACAAAGCTTCCTTTTTAGTTATCATTTTTTTGATTTCTAAAATTAATTCTCCATTGATAGAAATTCCTCTCTGCTTTATTAGTCTCTTAGCTTCGCTTTTTGATTTTACCGCTCCGCTTAAAACTAAAAGTTCTAAAACAGGAATTTCTTTTTTGATTTCTATCTTAGTTGAAGGCACATTGAAAAAAGCTTCTTTGATTTCTTCTTCCTTCAATTCTTTAACATTTCCATAAAACAAAATTTGAGAAATTTTCTCTACTCTTTTTGCTTCCTCTTTGCCATGAACGATCTTTGTCATTTCTTTAGCTAAAACTTTTTGGGCTTCTTTCTTCTTGGGTTCTTTCTTTAATTTCTTTTCTAAATCTAAAATTTCTTCTTTCTTTAAAAAAGTAAAATATTTCAAAAAAGAAATCACATCTTTGTCTTGGGTGTTAATCCAAAATTGATAAAATTTATAGGGTGAAGTTAGCTTTTTGTCCAAAAAGATTGCTCCTTCTTCTGTCTTTCCAAATTTTTTTCCAGATTTTGTCAAAATTAAAGGTAAAGTCAAACCAAAAACTTCAACTCCTAAAATCTTTCTGACCAAATCTACACCAGAGACAATATTTCCCCATTGATCAGAACCTCCAATTTGAAGAGAACAATTTTCTCTTTTCTTTAATTCCAGAAAATCGATTGCTTGCAAAATCATGTAAGAAAATTCGCAAAAAGAAATTCCGGTACTGGATAATCTTCTTTTAACAGATTCTTTAGATAACATTTGTGAAAGTTGAAAGTGTTTTCCGTATTCCCTTAAAAAATCAATCAAATTTAAATTTAAAAGCCACTGAGAATTGTCTAAAATTTTTGCAGAATTCTTTTTTGTTTTGAAATCTAAAAATTTCTCAAGCTGACTTTTAAGTTTATCTCGCCATTCAGCAATTTTTTCTTTAGGGTTTAAAGGTCTTTCTTTTATTTTCCCCGATGGGTCTCCAATTAAAGCTGTTCCTCCCCCAATCAAGGCAATTGGCTTGTGGCCAAAAATTTGAAATCTTCTTAAAGTTAAAATCAAAAGCAAATTTCCGACATGAAAAGAAGGAGCAGTTGGATCAAACCCACAATAAAGAGTAATTTTCTCTTTCTTTAATTTTTCTCTCAAACCTTTTTCGTTTGTTGTTTGATAAATTAATCCTCTGAACTTTAGATCTTCAAAAATATCCATTTTTTTATTTTAGATTTTTTTTAAATAATTTTCTATTTTTTCTCTCAATCTGCAAAAACTGCAAATTTTAGCAGAAGTTAAATAACCACATCTTTCACAAGGTGCCAAATTTTCAGGTTTTCCTTTCTTAAAAATTTTTTTCCTTTTTAAAAATCCCTTGTAAAAATTCAAAGTAGCAGAAGGCATTTCATTTTCCAAATTCTCTATCATTTTTTTGAAAAAAACATAAGTTCCCCCTCTTAAAGGACAAGGATCTTTTTGATAAGGCAAATTTAAAATTTGGCAATAAAGTTTTGTTTCTTTTTCAAAACAAAAAGTTAAAGGTTTTACTCTTTTTTTTAAAGTTTTTTCTTCCTTTAAAACAGGAAATTGTCTTTTCAAATAATCCTTCCAAAAAATCAAAGAAGCCAAAAGAGAGGCTGCTTCATCATCTATCGTATGGCCTGTAGCTATCACATCAAAATCTTTAGTTTCCCTATTTAAAAGATATCTTTTTGCCATTCCACAAACAGCACAAATTTCTTTCTTGGCAACTTTGGCAGCTAATTTCAAATCAACGCCTATTTCTTTTTTCAAATCAATAATTTTTAGTGGTAAATTTTCTCTTTTGGCAAATTCTTCAACAGCTTTCTGACTCTTTTTTGAATAATCTTTCTCTTTTATTTGGCAGTTAATATGGAAAAGAGAAATTTTGTATCCTAAATTTTTCAAAATTTTAGCCAAAGCCATTGAATCTTTTCCCCCAGAAATGGCTACAGCTATTTTATCTTCCCTTTTGAACATCTTAAATTTTTCTATTGTTTGTTGAACCCTTCTTTCCAAAAATTTCAAAAAACAATCAAAACAAATTTTCAAATTGTAACTTTTCAAATGAATACCTTCTTTTATTTTTTGGCAAATTCTACACTTTAAAATTTTTGTCCCTTCAATTTTCATTTTTTTGAAATTTCAAATTTAACGTCTTTTTTATTTCTGGCTTTAGTCGAATAATACTTTGTGAGTTTTTTAGCTTCTTTTAAAAATTTTTCTTTAATTTTTCCACCATAACTTCTCAAAAGGGTAGTAGGACCTGGATAATTTTTAATTTCTACTAATATGTCTCCTTTTTTTGCTAATTTTTCAATTTTTAAATTCTCTTTTTCATT
>Ga0190361_1000146_pt1 | contig 29250 bp, 32 predicted proteins | sample 48721845_MG_FD_161273 | JGI IMG/M metagenome (GOLD analysis project Ga0190361, IMG submission 161273) | Hydrothermal vent microbial mat bacterial communities from Southern Trench, Guaymas Basin, Mexico - 4872-18-4-5_MG | ecosystem: Environmental > Aquatic > Marine > Hydrothermal vents >... | reverse complement strand
AGAAATTCAGGGTTATTTTTTGGGGAATGTCCAGAATTATTTTTTACAATTATTTACCTAACTTCCTCAAGTGGCAGGACAAACGCTTTAATGTCTTCTTTTTCCAACTCCCATTATACGATTCCAATATATCCCCTTTTATTACATCCACAGAAAGGCACTTTTCCTTCTTTTCTTAAGAACAACTATACTTATACACACAAAATAATCAGAATACCAAAACCCAGAGAAATAATTCCCATAATGCGCATAACTGATAAGGGTTTCTTCAACCACCATTCAAGATAAGTATTCACATTCTTCTCGTTTATTACAAATAGGATTATTCCCTTCACAATAGCCCAGATTCCAAAGATAGTAATAACTGCTGGTACCCGACACCTGGAAGCAGACAATAAGAAAATAATCCCGAATAAAAGACTTATAATTCCACCTGTAATAATCCTTTTTCGGGAATTCCAGAATTTCACATATTTCTGAAATACCTCTGGCTTTATTCCAAAAATAACTCCCATAATTACAATAACTACTCCCAAAAGTCTAACTAACATAACCATAATTTCACCTCCTTGTCTTTGTTAATATTATATTCTCCTTTTCTAAGTAATAATAATATTTTCTGCCTCTAAAATACTGCGATGCTGATAGTATCTTTTCTGCCAAAACCTTCCCTTAAAATACCACAGCATTGCTATGCCCTGACAGATATCTGAGATATTAATACCCAGCCAGATACCATTTATACCCAAACCAAAAATAAAAGCCATTATAAAAGCAGAAGGAATCCGCAACCCCAGCTGGGCAATCCCAGTCATTACTGCCGGAGCAACTGTATCGCCAGCACCACTTATCCCTCTACCCAAAACAAGTGCTGAGGCTAAAAATGGCAGGGTAATCGCCATAAGACGCAAAAAATTACTACCTATTTTAACCACATCAGGATGATTATTAAAAACTCCTATTATATGAGGAGCAAAAATAAAAAATATTAAAGCAAGCGGTAAAATGATTAGCTCATAATATTTTAATGCCACCCATCCTGACTTTACTGCTCTTTTAGAAAGGCCCGCTCCCATATTCTGTCCGATGAGCACACCACAGGCACTACCCATTCCCAATCCAAGCATTATCACAGCCATTCTTAAGCGTAGAACTATACCATAAGCAGCAAGGCTAACCGCACCAAATACCGCAATAAAACGAAGAAGCAAAAGAAGTGAAATCTGACGCAACAAAACCTCAAAAGAAGCAAAAAATCCGATACTTACTATTCTTTTTATAATTGGAAGGTTGATTTTAAAAATATCGCGGTAAAAATGTAAACTTGAATGCCCATACATAAAATGACATAGAAGAATAACTACTCCCATAGCGCGACTGATAACAGTTGCTACTGCAGAACCAGCAACTTCTAACCGAGGAAAAAACCAAAAACCAAAAATAAATAAAGGGTCAAGCAGGATATTAACTGCATTGGAAAGAATAAGAATCTTCAGGGGAGTAACTGCATCCCCTGAACCTCTCAGAGCCTGATTAAAACCAATAAACAGAAATATAACAATAGAGAAGATAAAATTTATTTTTAAATATCCACAGGCAGAAGAAATAATTTCTTTTGTTGCTCCAAATATACGCAGTAATTCTACAGTGCCAAAAACACCCACTAAAACCATCACTGCTGAACTGATAAAACTTATAACTACAACTTGAAAAAGAACCCTGTCGGCATTAGTATAATCTTTTTTTCCTGTAAAATGGGCTATTAAAGCAGTAGCCCCTGAAGATATACCTATGGCCACCATCATTATTACTGAAAGTATAACTCCCGAAATAGATAAAGCTGCCACTGCTATATGCCCTAACCTTCCCACAAAGAAAAGGTCTGCTAAGGTAAATAAATCCTGCAGTAAAGCTGCTATCATTATCGGAGTAGCCAGCTTCCAGAGAGAAGAACTTAATTTTCCTGCGGTTATATCTTTATTAATTTTACGCGCTCTTTTATTACTCATATCTTAATGCTTCTATAGGGTCTAATCGTGAGGCTTTACGGGCAGGCCACAACCCAAAACAAACACCAACACCAACAGAAAAAACCGTGGCTAAAATTATAGAAAATAAAGATACTTTCGTTGTCCAACCAGCAAATAGAGACAGAAGAAAAGATGCGCCAATACCAACAATAATGCCTACCACCCCTCCTAAACAAGTTAAAGCCATAGCCTCAATAAGAAACTGTAGCATTATGTCTTTGCTGCTTGCACCTATTGCCTTACGCAGGCCTATTTCTCGAGTACGTTCAGCAACAGAAACAAGCATTATATTCATAATCCCCACTCCCCCTACAATCAAAGATATAGCAGCAATACACCCTAAAAGAGTGGTCATGGTCTTTATCATATTCATAAAAGTTTCTCTTATTTCAGTCATATCCCGGATAGAAAAAGAATCCTTATCATCTGCTTTAAGACGGTGCCTTTTCCTGATAAGGTTCTCAATATCTTTTTTTACTTCATCTATAAACTTCTGGCCATCAACTTCTGCCTCAATGTAATCCACATATTTTTTCCCCAGAAGGCGATACATTGCAGTAGTTACAGGAACTACAACTACATCATCTCTATCTCCACGAGGAGATTGCCCTTTTTCAGGAAGAACTCCTATTACCCTAAAATTTATGCGATTAATTTTTATAGTCTTACCTATTGGATTTTTATCTCCAAAAAGTTCTCTTGCCACTGTAATTCCTAAAAGGGCAAGTTTTTTTCTTGTCTTTTCTTCTTCTTTAGTAAAAAATCTGCCTACAACCGGCTGAGAGGATTTCATTTCAGCATAATCTTTGCCAACTCCCTGCACCAAGGTATTCCAGTTTTTATTTCCATAGACAACCTGCCCCCTTCCTCTTACTGAAGGAGAAACTCTTTTAACATATTTGAGTTTAGCAATGGCTTCAGCATCACTTAGAGTAAAACGGGTAACTGCACCTGCTTCTAAAGCCACACCTCTGGTTCTCCAGGAACCCGGTCTTACAATCAAAAGGTTTGTCCCTAAAGAGGCAAATTTTTCTGAAAGAGCCTGTTTTGCCCCTTCTCCTAAGGCTATCATAGTAATCACCGAGGCTATACCAATAAGAATACCCAACATAGAAAGAAACGAACGCATACGATTGGAAAAAATTGACTGCAATCCCTGGCGTAGATTTTCAATAATTTCTCTGGAATTAAATCCGTAAGATTTTTTTCTTTCCTTTAGAAAAAACGATTGGCCTTCTATTGTTTGTCCTTTAAATATCCTTCCGGGTGATTCATCAGAGATTATTTTCCCGTCCTGCATTCTAATCACGCGTTGCGCCTGATGGGCGATATTTTCATCATGAGTTACAACCACAATAGTTTTTCCTTGAGCATTTAAATTTTTAAGAATTTTGATTATTTCTTCTCCACTTCTGGTATCCAGATTTCCTGTAGGCTCATCAGCAAGAAGAAGCAATGGCTCGTTTACCAGAGCCCTGGCAATAGCTACCCTCTGTTGCTGGCCTCCGGAAAGTTCATTAGGCCGGTGATGGGCTCTATCCTCTAAACCTACTACTTTCAACTTCTCAAAAGGCAAAGTTTTCTCTTTTTTAGTATGTTTAGTATAAATTAAAGGGAGTTCTACATTTTCTAAAGCACTCATTCGGTTAAGCAGATGAAACTGCTGAAAAACAAAACCTGCCACCCTGTTTCTTAAATAGGCAAGTTCATCATCACTTAATTTTGTTACATCCCTTCCAAAAAATAGATACTCTCCAGAATCAGGTTTATCCAGAAATCCCAGAATATGTAAAAGTGTAGATTTGCCCGAACCAGAAGGCCCTAAAATAGCTACAAATTCCCCAGGCTCAATCTTAAGAGACACCCCCCTAAGGGCAACTACATCTACCTTACCCATTCTGTAAATTTTGGTTACATTAACAAGTTCTATCATTTTTTCTTAAAGCGTGGCATAAAGGGAGAAGATATCTCTTTTCTGGTGGGAAGTTTATATTTTTGAGATGGAATTAAAACTACTTCCTCCTTTGATACTCCCTCCAAAATTTCTACATTTCTATCATCATATAAACCGGTAATAACTTTTTTCCTGACACTCCCCTTGAAAGTTTTTACCCGAACAAATTTCTGAGTCTCTTCCTCTATGATTGCTTCCTGAGGAAGAAGTAAAACATTTTTCTTATCCTGTATAATTATATTAACATTGGCGCTCATTCCTGAACGAAAAACCTCCAAAACTTTATCTGGTAAAATATCCACTTCATAAATTGTGACATTATTGATAATTTTAGATTCATAAGAAATGTGGTCTACTCTGCCTTCTACTTTTATATCAGGATAGGCATCCAAAGTTATTATTGCTTTCTGTCCTAACTTTACCTTCCCAATATCAGTTTCATCAACCTGAGCCTTAACTATGAGGCGGTCAGATAAAACCAGAATAGCATCATTTACAGTTACAGTCTGGCCGGGTTCTACTGCCCGGACAATTACCTCGCCATCAATAGGAGCAATTAAAGGAGTGGGTTTATAAACTTCCTCCCAGTATTTTAACTCCTCTTCTCCTTTAAGATAGACAGCATCTAAAAGAGCAGCGCGCTCTGTAGAACTCATAAGGCCTAAAACATCTCCCCTTTTAACCTTATCTCCTTCTTTTACCAGAATTTCTTCTATTCTCCCGGCAATAGGCGGTTTTATCTCCACACGATTCTGAGGTTCAACAACTCCTGTGGCAGATACTAAAACACAGATATCGCCATAAAAAGGATGAATCTCATTATAAATAATGTTTTTCTGTTCATTTTTTCTCACCTTCATAAGGAACACAACTATAATAATCACCACTACAAATAGAAATAAAAACTTAATATACTTCATCTTCCAGTATCCCTCCTTTTACCTTTATCCACCAGGCTTTGGCAATTAATGCCTCAGCCCGGGCATTTAAATAAGCTTTCTGGGCATTTGCCAGATTATCTTCAATAATTGTCCAGTCATCAAAAGAGACAAGCCCGGTAGAATACTGAGCAGAAGCAATCTTTGCCCGCTCCTTTGCTGCCTCAAGATATTTTTTCTGAACATTTACTTTATCAAAGGCATCCTGAAATTCTACCCAGGCTTCCTGCAGGGTAAAAATAAAACTATCCCTTAGGCTTTTCTCCTCTGCCTCCTTTTCTTTTAACTGCGACCTGGCTTTAGAAACTTCTGCTATACGACTGCCTCCCTCAAAAAGGGGGAAAGAAACACTTACCCCCACCGACCACTCCTCATCTTCAGGCGGCCAATCTGAAGAAGTTCTGCCTATAGAAGAAGTTAAAGAAGCTACAGGAGAAAAATCAGCCCGCACAGATTTCAAATTAAAACCTGCGATATTTTTATAAACCACTGCTTTTTTAAATTCTGGAACATCAAGCACCAATCTTTCAAAATCAGGAACCTCTCTTTCTATCTTAACATCAAACTCTTCTTTTACTACAATTGGACTAAAACGTTCTCTCCCCAGTTCTTTCAATAATTTCCTTTGAGCCAGAACAAGATTTCTTTTTGCCTGAGTAACCTCAAATTCAGCCTGAGCCAGACTTGCCTGAGCGGTTAATAATGAACCCTTATGTTCTCTACCTACCTCATAGCGCAATCTTACCAGTTCAAGGTTTTTCTTCCTGCGCTGGGCAATCTCCTCAGTCAAAGAAACCAGTTTCTGAGCTTTCAAAAGATTTACAAATGCCTCCCGGAGATTAAACCGCACACTACTAGAAACCTCCCTATACTCATACTCTGCTGCCTCTACGCTTAAAGAAGCAGATTTTATATCATAAATAGTTTTAAAACCATCAAACAAAAGCTGCTTCCCTGTTAAATTATAAGAATAAGTACTGCTTACATCTTTGGTGGTGGTTCGCGATTTTTTACTGCTAAGCCCAGCAGTTATTTGAGGAAGGAGAGTACTTCTTGTAATTTTTTTCTCCTCTAAGGTTTGATTTATCTTTTCCTTTGCTGAAAGTAAATCCGGGTTATTTTGCAAAGCCTCTCTGAGGCAATCCTGCCAGGTAAGCACTTCTCCATAAGCAGAAACTATAGCCAAAGCAACAAAAATAGACAGCACAATAAGAATAACTTTTCTTTTACAGATTTTCATTTTTTCTTTTCTAACTTCTCCTTACCAATTTTTTCTTTAATAGAAGAAATATCCTTTTCAAATTCGGAGATAAATTTTGCAAAATCATCTGCAGGAATAAGGTCAAGTTTTCTTCTATGAATTCGCGGAGAGAGTATTATCAGTTTATCTCCTTTTTTTATATTAAGAATCTTTCTTGCCTCTTTAGGTATCACAATTTGGCCTCTTTCTCCTACAGTTACAATACCAAAAAATTTAGCCATCCCTTTCATCCACTTCCACCTCCTTTAAATATAATAAATATGAATTGTATGCCATATCATACTAATCATACCATATAAATTTAATAATGTAAACCCCACCAGAAAAGAACTAATCTTTATTATCCCGCCTTCATTAAAACTTCAGCAGACAGGTACACTTTTGTGAAAAGTTGATTTTTGAGGATAACAAGGATGAGGAAGTAGAAAGAGTGCTTATAAAGATTTGAGGATGTGCGAAAAGAGGTGAGAAGTCTATTGAGTTCGACAAGCATATTTTTAAATTCCCTTAAAACTAAAATTTGAAGGGTGGGAACCTTTTGGTATTTATGAAGATTTAGGCCTCTTTTATTATTTAGTATAACGGTTGGTAAACATCTGAAATCATAAGCAACAGCAAAGGATTTGGACAAAATACCGAAAGCATAAGCTAGATATCCGCCTGTTAAGCGACAGTTCTTTAAAGATACGTGTTTTTGACTGTACTCATTTTATCCCCTCGTCAATTTCTAAGATTTTGTACATAATCTCTTTCAATCTTCTTCTTTCTGCAGTATCTTCTTCAATCCATTTTTTAAAATATACGTCAGTTTCAATCAACTCAAATCTATCATATAATCTCCTAAGAATTTCTCAATTGCTTTAACAACCTGTACTTTTACCCGGGGAGGGCTGGAGGCAACCCATACAGTAAAATTATAAAGCTCCTGGGTATCTACTTTAAGCCATTTCTTGTTCTTATAAAGGAAAACAAAAAGAGTGGTCATTGCTATTCTTTTATTGCCGTTTTGGAAAGGGTGATTTTTTATCATAAGATAAAATAAGATAGCAGCTTTAGAAATAAGCGTAGGGTATAAAGATTTGCTTCCAAATGTTTGAAAAGGTACGTTTAAACAACTTTCTAAAATATTAGGGAACCGTGTAGAAAAATCAGGTATCGGTTCATTAAAAGATAGTAATTCTTTTGCTAATCTGAAGGCGATATATTCTACTTCTTTTACAGTTATTATTTTCACTCTCCACCTAATAGTTTAAGGACTTCGCCGTATTCTTTAACTGTTTTTCTCACTGCCTCATCTATCTGATGTTTATCTTTTTCTCCCAAAGCTTTGCCTAAAATATTTGATACAGAGACCCTAGGAATAAGGTAAATTTTTCCTACCCGCATTGCTTTTATCTGGCCTTTCTTTACTTTTTTATATACAGCAATTCGGCTTAGCCCTAAAATACGGGCTAATTGAGGAATAGTTATATATTCACTTTTTTCTATCTTCATAACTCATTGACTACAAATAGATTTCAGTAATTATGTTAACTAACATATACCTAATTAACATATGTTAACCAAGCAATTATAGGTTAACATAGAATTCCAGAAAAAGCAAGCTAAATTTATAATCACCTGGCTTACCCAGGCAAGCCCTCTTCCGAAGCGAAGCGACCCAGCGAGCGAAGACACAGATACCTGACTTACCAAGAAGAAGCTAACTTAATTCCAATACCATTTCCACCCCAGACCCATTTCCACCCCAGGGGTGGAAATGGTATGAAATTCTGTCTTCCACAAAATTCTTATTAGAATTAATATTGTTTGTCAAAGTAATTTATTACTCTCTGTTATAAATGTTTTCAGACCAGAAGAATCTGCCTTCAGGAGGAAAATTTGTTATAAAAAGAAGAAAAAGAAAGTATATCCCAGAAAGGGGAAATTTTAGTATGAATTTTAACATTTTCTAGTTGTAAAAATTTAATATCTTGATGCAGTAGTAACAAGAGGTAGACCCAAGAAAAAAGAAAAAGAGAAAAAATAGGTATCTATCCTCATTTTCATCCAGTTATCTTCAAAAATAATTTATAACCTTACTCTTTATTAATAAGATAAAAAGTAGCCAAAACCTGCGCTAATAACTTATCCTTGTCATCTTTTATCTCTACCTGGCCAAAAACAAATTTCTTTCTTTTATCTGTTAGCTTTGCTTTGGCAAATATTTCTCCTTTATTAGCAGGTGATTTGAATTTTATCTCTAACTTTACAGTATAAAAAGAGCTATGTAGATATTTAGAGGAAATAGCTACTGCCATAGCAGTATCAGCTAAAGATGCAATCGCTCCTCCATGAATTGAACCGTGGGGATTAGTAAATTCCTTACGATAAGGCATCTTTAACTTAGCATAGCCGTCTTTTGCCTCAATGATACTAATACTGAGATATTTTTCAAAAGGTGCTTTTGGTTTCTTAAAATTTTCCATTCTTATTCCTAACCCTGTGTTCTTTTAAGAATTAACCCTCGCCAAACACAGAGTAGATAAAATCCCCAAAACTGTACCATAGATAAATGTAAAATTAGGATTAAAATTCCAAAGCATCCCCGCAATCATTCCTGCAGGTAAGACTGCTAAGCTAATACAGGTATGAAATGTACCTAAAGCTGTTCCTGCCAAATCACCGGCTACAAAATCAGAAACATAAGCCCTGCTTGTTGCTTCTATCAAACCAAATGATAATCCATACATAGCAAACAAAATCATAAATAAACCTAAAGAATTCGAGAAGATAAAGCCAAAGCAGGTAAACGAATAAACACAATAACCTAAAATAAGAGTCTTTTTTCTGCCTATTTTATCGGAAATTATACCAGCCGGGGTTGAAGAAAGAGCATAGATAATGTTAAACCATACATATAGAAGAATAGGTAAAGCTACAGCAAATCGCAAGCTAAATATACCATCAAACACAATCTTTGACTTAAGGACAAAAAACATATAGGTAAAGTTTCCTGAAGCAAATAAAGTTTGCGCCACCAGATACCTTTTAAAATTCAGGGGAAGATTCTTCAAGCTTATCCTTAAAGATAGTGTTTTTTTAAGTGTGGTTATTTTTTCTTTAACGAACAATATAGGAAGCAATGCAAAAAAGGCGATAATTGCTGCTATAAATAAAATTAGTTTAAGTTCTAATTTCAAAAACCAGAAAAGCAAAAAAGCACCTAAAGCTCCTAAAAAAGCACCTGTTGTATCTAAGGCACGGTGAATTCCAAAAGCTTTGCCTTTAAAAGAAGGTAGAGTTGAATTGGCTATAACAGCATCTCTGGGGGCTGTGCGCAAACCTTTGCCTGTCCGTTCTATGGGTACCAATACTGCTAAAGCTGGCCATGCCTTTATAAAGGGAAATAATAACTTTGCCACCGATGAGATAAAATATCCCCAAAATACAAAAGGCACCCTTTTACCAAATTTATCGGACCAGTATCCTGAAAAAACTTTTAATATGCCGGAAATACTATCCCCCAGACCACCAATTAGCCCTACAGCAATACCAGCTCCTCCTAAAGATGCAATAAACAAAGGCATTACTGCAAAAATCATATCGCTTGAGATGTCATTTATGAAACTGGCCAGTCCTAAGAGGATAACATTTAGCCCTATCCCTTTTAAAAATTTATTTTTCATCTTTTTAAGTTATTTCCTCTAAAGATAAAACAAATGCCTTTCTTCTTTCGTTTTTAGTCTTTACATACATCGTTAATCTCTCAACTAAGTTTATTGATTTTACTTATCAACTCTCAGTAAGATTTGCTAAGAAAGTATGGAGTCGCTTTGTAAAATTACAGCCAGCCTTTATCTTTATAATATTGATACTTTTCTGGCCACTCCTCTTTTCTTGCTTCAATTATCTGCGCAAAGTATTTTCTGTGGCTATTAATTGCCTGTGTCTGTTCCGGAAATCCTTCTCTTTTTTCTACAGCTCTTACTAACGCTATGCCTACCTCTTCTGCTTTTTTATTTATCTCCTCCTTTATTAGAACCGAACAAGAAACTTCGCCCACATACTGAGCGCCACAAGAAAGAACATACTGCTTTAGGTAATCTAACACCATATGATGCGGTCCACCTCCGGAGGTAGCAACTACTGCCGCATATTTACCTAAAAGCCGCTGGCAGTGAATAAAATGGAAGAGCGGTCTAAAAATGTCTTTAAGTATCCTGTTATATGATTAACATATACCGAGCTAGCAAAAACAATAGCATCATTTTTTAGAATTTTATCGAGCAAAGGAAAGGCATCGTCTTTTATGGGGCAAACCATTATATTTTTGTGGCAGAACTCGCAATAACGGCAAAATTCAATTTTTAGACTACATAATTCGATATATTGTGTATGACAACCTTCTTTTTCTGCCGAGGATAGAATCTTCTTAAGTAAATAAGAGGTATTGCTTTTCTCTTCCCGAGGAGAAGCTAATATACCTAATATCTTCATCTTACTTCACCTCCGTTTTAGAATTTCTCCTTTATTACTATTTCCTCAAATTTTTTCCGCCTCCCATTCACCCTTTCTTAAATTTTAGGTTATCTCCTCAATCGGTAAGACAAATGCCTTAACACCTTCCTTACTTAATTTCTTTCGTAATTCTTTTATCTTCTCAATAAGTTTATCTTTCTTCTCATCCTCTAAAGCAATCATCATAACTGAATTAACCGCTGGCCAGACATTGGTCCCTAAATGTGGCCCACCCAGAGTTCCCACACCTTGCGCTCTCTCAAACCGGGTATAACTTTTAATCTCTAATTCTTTTAAAACTTCCATAACTTCTTCACCAATAGCAACATTATAACAAATAATTACCAACTTCACCTTTTTCACCTCCTTACCCTACTTCCACCAAACCATTTCCACCCCTGGGGTGGAAACAGGTAGTTGTTACTCTAAAATTAAATGTTTAATTTTCTCTAATTCTCTCTGATATAAAATTCTACTCTCCACAAAATTTTTATAAGATAAAGGCGAAATATCTATCAAATCTTCGTAAGAACAAATTCTATTTATCTTTTTTATTTTCCCAAGATATTCAAGATAAGAGGAATACGGCCATTCTTCAGGCTTCTTCACAAGACCTGCACTTGTAGGATTTAAGTGAATATATCTGGTTAAATGAAGCAACTGTTCATCTGTTTCTACTGATACATTTTTGAATTTCCCCTCCCATAAAGGGCCGCCTCTTTTATGTTTAGTGTTAAAATAGCGAGAATAACTATTAAGGACATTACCTATAAAAGTAGAAATTCCTCCTTTTTTTAATTGTTTTAGAATAAGATGAAAATGAGTGGGCATAATACAATAGGCAATTATTTCTACTATTTTTTCTCTATCAGATAAACATAAAGAGAAATCTTCATCAAAATTTTCTTTCGTTTTAATCTTCACAAAATAATTGAATTTATAAGGAGGTTCTTTTATTTGATAATATTTAAAAAGATTCTTCATTCTCAAAAATTCATTATCATTATTAAACACCACAAAATCAGCAATGCTTTTATTAAAAACATGATAAACTTTTCCTGTAATAAGAGGAGTCTTTCTCTTCATCTATTTAAGTTTATTATATCATTTTTAACCGTTATTTCCACCCCTGGGGTGGAAATATGGTTTTTAGTCATTCAACAGAAATTGAGAAGAAATGTTTATGATTTTTTTCTTATTTAAAATTAAAGATAGGAAATGATCACCAAAAAGAGTATATTTAGATGGATACCCCAACGCTTTCTTGAAACTTTCTTGTGCTTTTTTAGGAATTATCTCATCAAACGAAGAAGAAAAAAGGGTTACTTTTACTCTTTCTTTTAAAAGATGGCAAAAGCTTAAAGGGTCAAATAAAAAACACTCCTTTTTAGGCTTAATCTTTCCCAATAAACTTATATCTTTTAATTCTTTAACAAACTCTTTATGGAAGCTGTAAATTTGGCGACACTTCTTTTTATTACATCCATAAAGATGATGAGTTTTTTTATAATTTTTTCTTAAAACAGGCAAAATGCCTTCCCAGATAATATAAATAAATCCTCCACCGGTATTTATCAAAATTGCTTTTTTAATTCTTTCTTCAACCGCAGATACAATTGTAGCAATCATACCTCCTAAACTTATCCCCAAAATAGAAAAATCTTTCAAGAAACCTTCCTTCTCTAAACAATCAAGAGAAGCCCTTACATCAACTACTGCCTGACGGAAACTGTCAAAGATTTCAAATAGATTATCACTGAAAAAATTATTTATTTCTTTTTTACGCAGATAATGAAAAGGTAAGACCATAAAAAAGGTAGGAATGCCTTTTTGGGAGAAAAATGAAGAAAAATTTTTAAAGAGACTAAAATGGTAATTGCCTGAGCCGTGAAGAAATATTAAAACTTTTTTTGTTTTTAATTGATGAGGAAGGAATAAAAAACCAATAGCTTTATCAGGATATTTTTTAAAAGGACTTTCAAATTCTATTATGTATTCTTTAAAGCTTTTATTTTCTTTTAAAAACTTCTTTTTGTAATTTCTCTCAAAAGAATAATCATAAAACATTTTTTTCTTTATGAAAAATTGAATAGATTATAGGAACTAAAACTAAAGTAATTAAACTGGATAAAAGAAGGCCTCCAATCGCAGTAATTCCAAATGCCTGCCAGATTTCTCCTCCCTGACCTCTTCCCAAAGCTAAAGGTATCATGCCAAAAATTGTGGTAAAAGAAGTCATTAAAACTGGACGCAACCGGTGGCGTCCAGCAAGTTTTATTGCTTCAAGCAAAACAAATCCTCTTGCCCTTAAAATATTTGTATAATCAACCAAAACTATAGCATTATTTACCACAACACCTACAAGCATAATAACTGCCATAAATGTTACTATAGAAAAATGAGTCCCTGTTAGAAGAAGCGCCCAGATTACTCCCACAAAAGCAAAAGGTAAGGAAAAGAAAATTATAAAGGGGGTTTTTAAAGATTCAAACTGCCCTACCATTACCATATAAACCAGAATAATACCTATAATTAGAAGTAGTCCTAAATCAGAAAAAGCTTTTCTCTGTTCTTCAACTTCTCCTCCAAAGTTAACTTCAATATCCTTGGGAATATTTAATTTCTTTATTACTTCCTCAATATCCTTTTTAACATCACTCATTGCCCTTTTATAGATATCGCAACCAACACTTATAATTCTTTCCCTGTTTTTCCTGTTAATCTCAACAGGTCCTAAACCCATATTAACCTTAGCAAAGGTTTTTAATTTAACCAGCTTATCACTCATTGTAGGCACAGAAATTTCTCCAATGTCATCTAAACTATAACGTTGTTTTTCCTTTAACTGCAAAAATATATCAAAATCGTCTCCTGCCTCTCTAAACTTTGTAGCTTCATATCCGTAAAAATAACTCCGCAAGGTAGAAGCTAAAACAGCGGTATTTACCCCCAAAAGGTTTGCCTTTTCTCTGTCAATATCTATATGAAGCTCTAACCTTGGTTTTTTAAATGAACTCCTCACATCTATAGCCCCTGGGATTTTTTTCATCTCTTTTTCTAATCTTTCCGCATACTTTTGCAATTTATCCAAATCTGAACCTATTAATTCCACCTCAATCTTTCCTTTGCCCGACATAAATACCTGTTTTATAGGAGTGGTCGCAATTACTTTTAATTTTTCAATACCAGGGATTTTTTCAATCTCTTTCCTTAAAATCTGGGCAATCTCATAAACACTTCTTTTTCTTTCTGTTCTGGGAACAAGTTTTGCTCCTCCCTCTCCTACATTGGGACCTTCTTCCATCCCTAAAGCCACACCAATTCCTTTCTCTGATTCCCCAGCAAAAGTATAATAATATTTTCTTTCCGGAACCAACTTCTCATAAATCTTCCCAAATTTTTTTAAAATCTTATCTGTCTCCTCAATTCTTGCCGACTCATTCAATCTGAACATTATATCTATATCCCCTGTATCCACATCAGGGAATAAATCCTGACCGATAAAGCGAGCCAGAAAAATACTTACAAAAAATGTTACTATAAGAGAGGCTAAAATTTTCTTTTTATGAAAAAGAGCGTAATCTAAAATCTTTACATAAACAGCCTCAATATTTTTAAAAAACTTTTCTCCCAAAAGATAAAATTTAGAAAGTTTATTTTTCTCAGTATAAGTCTCTTTTCTAATCCATTTTGAAGCAAGCATAGGAGTTAAAGTCAAGGCTACAAAAAGAGAAGAAAAAATAGTAATTGAAACAACAACTCCTAACTGCTTAAATATAATACCTGCCAGCCCTGTAACAAAAATCAAAGGAATAAATACACAGACTGTAGTTAAGGTTGAGGCAAAGATAGCCTCTCCTACCTCCCCTGATGCAAAAATAGCAGCTTCACGAGGTTTCTCTCCTTCCTCAACATGGCGGGTAATGTTTTCTAAAACAACAATGGCATTATCAACCACCATTCCAATAGCAATGGCTAAACTCATCAACGAAATAACATTTACCGTAAACCCGCCCCCATATAGAAAGATAAAGGCACAAATTAGAGAAAAGGGGATAGAAAGAGAAATTATCAAAGAAGCCCTCGACCTTCTTAAAAAAAGTAAAGTCACAATAACCACCAGAATTCCTGCAATAACTACTGTCTGGGCTAAATTTTTTATTGCCATTAAAATAAACTCTGAACCATCCATAGGGATGGTGATTTCAGCATCTCTGGGTAGAAACTTTTTAACTTTCTCTAAGGTCTTTTTAATGTTGTTGCAGACTTCAACTGTATTTTCGCCTGACTGTTTTTGCACAATTAAAATAATTGTCTCCTTGCCATTACAATACCCTTTCATCTTCTCTTCTTCAAAATCATCACTCACCTTGGCTATATCTTTTAAGTAAACAGGTTTACCCTTATACTGAGTAATCAGGATATTTTTTATCTCTTCAGGATTTTTAAAGCGCTTCTTTATTCTTAAAAAATAATCACGCTTTCCTTTTTTTATCCTGCCTAAAGGAAAATCAAGGTTTTCTTCTTTTAACCTCTGAATGATTAAAGAAACAGGAAGGTTATATGCCTTTATCTTTTGCCAGTCTAATTCTATCTTTATCTGACGACGAAGCCCTCCATAAACCATTACTGCTCCTACCCCTTTTGTTCTTTTTAAGCTATCGGCAACCTTTTTATCTACTATCCTGTAAAGTTGGGGCCAGGAAGAAGGCGCAGAGATTGTAATTGCCATAATAGGAGCGGTGGCAGAGGAGAATTTAAATAAAATCGGCTCTTCTGAATCCGGAGCATGCTCTTTTATATCCCATTTGGCCAAATCTACTTTGTCTCTAACATCATTGGAAGCAACATCCAAGTTTGTGCCCCACTTAAATTTACAAGAGACCATACCTAAGTTATCTTTGGATAAAGAGTTAAGTTCATCTAAATTGGGAACTGTAGAAAGCATATCCTCCAAGAACTTTACCACATCAGACTCCACATCAGAGGCAGTTGCTCCGGGATAAGGCACAATCACAGAGATTACCGGCGGTTCAATTTCAGGCAAAAGGTCAATGGGCAGTTTGAATATAGCAATTAATCCAATCAGAAAGATTGCCAGAAATATCATTAAAACTGTATAAGGTCGCCTTACGGCAAATTGAGGCAAATTCATTTTTTACCTTCCGTTTCCACCCCAGGGGTGGAAATAGGTCTTACAGGGGTGCCTTCTTCTAATGCTCCCTGTCCAGAAACAATTACTAAATCACCTTGATTTAGGCCTTCTCTAATTTCTACAAGGTTATCCTGAATAATCCCGATTTTTAAGAAAACTTTTTTTGTTCTATCTCCTTCTACTTTAAAACAATAGAAACTTCCTGTTCCCGGCATTCTTAACAGAGCATCTAAAGGCATCGTCAAAGCTTTATGTGTGCCCACAAAAAGGGTAATTCTGGCAAAACTTCCCGGAATAAGCAGGCCTTCATCATTAGATACTTCTATCTCTGCCTGAGCGGTTCTGGTTTGGGGATTAATATACTTATCCAGTTCAGTTAATTTGCCTTCAAAACTTCTTGCAGGGTAAGCATCCACTTTAACAATAGCTTTATCTCCTACCTTTACCTTAGGATAATCAACCTCAGCTATTTCTATTTTTACTTTAACTTTAGATATATCTCCAACTATTGCCACGGAAGTTTTTGTATCTATGAGGCTTCCTTTATCAAAATCTGCTTTTAAAACCTCACCAGAAATAGGAGACTGAACTTTATGAGGTTCGTATTTAAACCCGGTTATATCCCTATCAATTAAAGCAATCACATCATCTTTTTTTACAAAATCGCCTTCTTTAACCAGATATTTAATTAACTTTCCTCCTACCTTGGGGAAAACCTGAACCTGTTCCTTTCCTTCCACAGTTCCTGTAAACTTCAAAATATCTTTTATTTCTTCAAATTCTACTTTTGCTACCTCTACAGGAATTCCTTTTGTTTCCTTTATCTTTTCTTTTTTTACGCATCCATTTAAAATAAAAACTATCAAAAAAAGATAGAAAAATAATCTTTTCATAAATTACCTCCTGACTTTTCTAAATTCTCTCCTGTAAGATACCTCAATTTAAGTAAAGATAAATTATAATCAAAAAGTGCCTGCAAGTTATTTAACTGAGAAACCAGAAGTGTATTTCTTGCATCTAAAATATCCAAATAAGATGCTTCTCCTTCAAGATACCTTTTATAAATAATCTCATACATCCTTTTTGCATCTTTTACATTGCTTTGTGTAGCTTCAACCTCTTTTTTTGCACTTTCTAAATTAAGAAGAACGTTTTTTATCTCAATTTTTATACCGGAAATTGTTTTCTCTTTTAATAACTTAATCTGTTTTAGTTGTGCTCTTGCCTCTTTAACCTTAAAAAATCTTAATCCTCCCTCAAAAATAGGAAAATTCAGTCTTAAAGTAAGTATCCAGTAATCCTCATATTTTTCTCTGTTAAAAGCAAATGTTTCTTTCTCATTAGCCATATCTTGAAAGTTCAATGCCAAAGAAGGAAAAAATTCAGATTTTACTGCACTTAAATTGTGCTTTAAAGACTCCTCTTTAAATTCTATTGCTTTAATCAATGGTCTTCTGTTTAAAGCAAATTTAATCAAATGAGTAAAATCTTTTTTAAATCTTTTAAATTTTACCTTACCTTTTATCTTAAGTTTTTCCTGAGGATTAATCCCTAATAAAAGCTTTAAATAATTTAAAGAAGTCTCATAAACTGATTTTGCTTTCAAAAATCTATACTCTAAATTTTTAACTTCAACCTCCGCTCTTAAAACATCATAATCTGAAGCTTCTCCATTCTCAAAACGTATTTTTGTCGTCTTTAAATACTTGCGTGCAAGATTTAAGGCATTTTGAGTAACTTCTAAACTCTTTTGAGCAATTAAAGAATAAAGAAAGGCTTTTTTGACCTCAAAAATTACAGCATTAAGTTGTTCACTTCTTTCTTTTTTTACTGAATTCAAAAAGGGATGAGCCGCCCTTATAGCATTAAAAACTTGAGCATTAAAAATTACCTGATCAACACTAAATCCATAACCTTTATTATCAGAATAGTTTATAAAAGGATGGTCATTATATCTTTGATAAGTACAAAAAGAGGAAATTTGAGGGAAAACTTTACTCCATACCTTTAAAAGTTGAGCATGAGCTTCTTTTAACTTTTCATCCTTAATTAAAACATCCCAGTTTCTTTTTAATGCTATGCTTACTGCTTTTTCCTCATCTAAAATTAAAATTTTTTCTTTGCTTTGAGAAAATCCTACAAAAGTAAAAAGAAAACTAAAAAATAAAAGAAATAATTTATAAATTTTCATATTCTCTTCTTCTTTTTTTATCCCTGACAATTCCTGTAAAAAAAATCTTTAAAATAAGAGGGGTTTTTTGTGTTAATCTAAATTTTTTCCCTTCAATCTTCCATTTGTAAATAAGCCCATTCAATATACTTGTAAGAATACCAATTGTCGTCTCTATATCTATATTTTTTATTAATTTTTGAGAGATTCCCTTTTTAAAAGTCGCTTTAACTCTTTCTATATTACCGTGATAATGCTCTAAATATTTCTTTGCAATCCTTTCCTGAAAACCTGCCTGTTCATACAACAAAATATTCACCAAATCTGCATTTTTCTCAAAAAAACTTAAATAAGTTTTTATAGCTTCTTCTATCCTTTTTAATACATCATCAATTTTTTCTGTATTTTTAAGCATCTCTTCTTTTAATCTATCCAAACCTCTATCCACAACAGCAAAAAATATATCTTTTTTATTTTTAAAATAGCGATAGATTGTGCCTTTTCCTAATTTAGCAAGTTGCATAATCCTATCTGTTGTAGTTTTGGCAAAGCCATATTTAGAAAATAGAACTTCGGCAGCATCAAGAATCTCGTTTTTTCTTTTTTTGATAAGATTTTCGTTCTTTTCTCTTCTCTTCATAGACTGACCAGTCCGTCCATTTAAAATATACATTATCCTTTCCTTTTTGTCAAGATTTTCCTTAATCCCAAATTTTTCATTACCTGCCTGACGGTAGGCAGGCCTGCCCGCCGATACTTACATATGCTTTTAGCAGGCGGGGAAATTTGTCCGAAGGACCCCGCCCTTTCTACATCGTAGATTTTCTTCGTAGCAGAAAGGGCGGGGCTGGGTGATTTGCCTTTGTATCTTTTTGGTACAAAGCTATTCTGTAAACTATAACATTTTGAATAGTTACAAAGCTTTTCAAACTGGTGTACAAATTTTGGGTTTAAAATCAACCAATCCATTAGAACGTATCAACAAACAGTTACGCAAAATAACACGCAGATTAGGCTATTTTCAGAATCAACGCAGGCCGGATTATTTATTTATCTTGTCCTTAAAGAAGAAGGGGTTATTATAGACAGGGGGTTTTGAGGATGTGCCTATACAAAAACAGAAAAATGCTTCTTTAGAATTTGCGAATAAATATTGACAGTACTATTTGTTGTATCCAAAGGTAGGCTTGACTGCTCCAATGAAGTTAAGGTAGTATCTCTTAAAATTTGAATAAAAAATTATATGGTTGCGGGGGGCCGATTTGTATGCAATCTCCGCCAGAGGCGGAGTCTTTTATTTATTGCATCCAAAATTGTTTTCGCATAGTAAACAAGATAAAGATTACATAATATAGATTAAGATTAATAGAAATGGTTGCGGGGGGCCGATTTGAACGGCCGACCTTCAGGTTATGAGCCTGACGAGCTACCTGGCTGCTCCACCCCGCGAAAATTTAAATGATTAAAAAGATGGATTTAATTTTACCAATCTAATCCTTAATGTCAATAACTATTTCGCCTTTTTTCGCTACCCCTAGTTTCTCCCGTACCAACTTCTCCCAAAGAGCTGATTCACTTTGAAGCTTCTCTACATTGGTCTCCAAGGTTTTTATTTCCTTCCTTAAGTGAACAATCCTTTTTATAACTCTTTGATTCTCCTTCCTTAATCTCTTAAGACGTAAATAGGAAGGTAAATATACAATCCCAACTCCTACTAAGAGAATGAGAGAACTAATAATGAATTTCCAAAGTTTAAACGAATCTACGTTGAAGAATTTTACCCGCATATACTCCCTTTCTGCCTAATCTTTCCTCGATTCTTAAAAGTTCGTTATATTTTGCCACTCTATCGGTTCGAGAAGCACTCCCTGTTTTAATCTGCCCACAACCTGTAGCCACTGCCAGGTGGGCTATAGTAGTATCCTCAGTTTCTCCTGAACGGTGAGAAATTATTGCTGTATAGTTGTTAGCTAATGCCAATTTTGTCGTCTCCAAAGTTTCAGAAAGAGTACCTATCTGATTTACTTTTACAAGAATAGAATTAGCTACCCTTTCTTTTATCCCCTCTAATAAGAGTTCTTTATTGGTAACAAAGATATCATCTCCTACTATCTGTATTTTTTTTCCTAACTGGGCAGTAAGTTTCTTCCAACCCTTCCAATCATTCTCCGCTTGACCATCCTCTATGCTAACTATAGGGTATTTTTTTACTAAGCGCGAATAAAAATTAATTAAATAACCAGAGTTTCTAAACTTCCCTTCAAAAAAGTATTTGCCTCCTTTAAAAAAGGAACTACTAGCAACATCTAAAGCTAATGCCACTTCTTTTAAAGGTTTATACCCTGCCCTCTCTATTGCTAAAAGGATTAATTTCAATGCTTCCTCATTACGCTTTAAATTAGGAGCAAATCCACCTTCATCTCCTACACTTACTGAAAGTCCTTTTGTCTTCAAAATTTTTTTCAGAGTATGAAAAACCTCAGAGCCCGCCTGCAAAGCCCTCTTGAATGTAGAGAATCCTAAAGGAACAATCATAAACTCTTGAATATCTAAGTTGTTGTCAGCATGAACTCCTCCATTTAAAATATTCATAAAAGGTACAGGTAATAGATTCGCTCTTCTATTCAAAAACTCATATAAAGATTTTCTCTTTGAGACAGCAGAAGCTTTAGCTACCGCTAAGGAGACTCCTAAAATAGCATTTGCTCCCAAATGAGATTTATTTTTTGTCCCGTCTAAATCGAGAAGAATCTTATCTACCCTAACAAAGTCTGCTTCCTCTCCTTTAAGCCTTTTAGCAATTATTCGATTCACATTATCTACTGCCTTCCTAACTCCCTTCCCCAAATATCTTTTCTTATCGTTATCCCTCAACTCCAAAGCTTCTCGCTCTCCTTTGGAAGCTCCACTCGGTACCGCTGCTACTCCTAAACTTCCATCATCCAAAACTACCTCTACCTCAACAGTAGGGTTACCTCGAGAATCTAAAATTTCTCTTGCATATACTCTCTTTATCTTAGCCATATTCCCCTCCTAGGTTAAATAGCTAAATACTAATTGCTCCCTCTATAAAATCTTTAAATTTCCTCTTCTTAAGAGGTTTGCCTACCGCCTTTACGACCAACTCCTTTGATTCATAAACTTTTCCTCTATCTATCACTTTTGTACCTTTTATAGTATATCTTCCTGGACGAGGCGCAAGAAGTTGATAAGTCAACTTAATCTTTAAAATTATCTTTCTTCCCTTAAACAGGTAATTTCTCGTTTGATTTTGAGAAACTATTTTTAGTTCACCGAAATCCGGCAATTCTAAACGGGGAGAAGAAAAATCTCCTTCGATTTTTACTACATAGCTGAAAATTTCCCCTGTACGAACCTCATTCTTACTTAACTCTGCTTTAACTATTGCTTTGGGAAAAGCACATCCAAAAATTAAATTTGACACTAAAAACAAACTAAATAATCTTAACATGTCTACCTCTTATTTTTAACTTCCCCTTAATAAAAAGAGAGATCGCCTCAGGATACATCTTATGTTCCAAACGATGAATTCTCTCTTCCAATTCCTCTAAACTCTCTCTTTCTTTTATCTCCAAAGCTTTCTGCATAATTATTGGACCATAATCAACTTTTTCGTCAACAAAGTGAATAGTAACTCCTGTGACTTTCACGCCGTAGTTGTAAGCACGCTCTATAGCATCTGTGCCTTTAAAAGCAGGAAGTAATGCTGGATGAATATTTAATATTCTATTTTTAAATTTTTTCACAAAGTAAGGTGTTAAAATTCTCATAAATCCTGCTAAAATTACTAATTCAATTCCTTCTCTATTTAAAATATTTACTACTTCTCTATCGAAACCCTCCCGTGTTTTAAACTTTTTGGGATCCACAAAGATATCTTTCACTCCTAACTTTTTAGCTCTTATTCTTACGTAAGCGTCCTTCCTATCAGTTATAAGAAGTTTAACTTTTGCTCCTTTAAGTTTTTTTCTTTTTACTGCTCTAACTATTGCTTCGAAATTACTCCCTCTTCCTGAAGCTAAGATAGCTATATTCATTATAGTTTCCTTAGAATCTTAACACTTGGATTAAGCTTTAATTTTTTTAGAACTAACTTTAATCCAATATAGTATAGTCCTAGAAAAAACAGGCTTCCCAGAAAAGATATTACTGCGTGTTGATAGCTAAGTATCATCAAAGAGAAGATAAAAATTAAAGTGGGGAGAAAAAATAAAACTAAACTAGTAAATAAAAATTTTTCTTCTTCCACACCTACTTCTACCTTATCCCCTACCCTTAAAGAAAGATTGTCAGTACGAGGCAAAGTAAGTGTGCTTTCTCTATAAGAACAAAGGAAATTTAAACGACAATGACTACACATAGATTTTTTAGGAAATCTTATTTTAACCTTATTATTATCTATCTCTACTATTTGAACTACTTCTCGGTTAAACATCTAACTCTTGAATACACTTAGTGGGACATTTATTTTTTGCTTCCTCTAATGCCTCTTGATTGGAAATTTGTTGATAATTTATATGAGAAAGATTATTCTGTAAATAGAAAGGAGAGTGTTTTACTCTAACACATATCCCACAACCAATACAACCTTTCTTACATACGGTTTTTACGTAACCTCCTTTTTCCTTATTATTGCAAGCAACAAAGTAAATTTTTGATTCTCCCTGCCAAGGAATCAATTCAAAAAGACCACGAGGACACACTTTGGTACACCTGCCACAGCCAATGCACTTTTTGATATCTATAACGACTCTCCCCTCCTTAATACTGATTGCTCCTGCAGGACACGCATCTACACAATCTCCCAAACCAATACATCCGTATTTGCAATCTAAGCCTCCCAAGGTTATATCAACAAAAACACAACTGGTAGGACCGACGTAAAAAGAACTTGTCTTTTTCTCATTTTTAGTTGCCCCACAGCGAACCACTGCTTTTGCTCTCTTAACCTCTTGGCTTTGGATGCCTAAAAGTTGACTTACTTTTCTATTTACATCTTCTCCTCCAGGAATGCAAACCAAAGGTTTTCTCTCCGCTACTATTGCTTCAGCAAAACTTCGACAGCTGGAAAACCCACATGCTCCACAATTTATACCTGGAAGGATATCTAATACTTTCTCCACTAAAGGGTTACTCTCTACTTTTAGGCGCTGACCAAAATAAGCTAAAGTGGCAGAGAAAACCAATCCCAACCCTCCCATTACTACCAAACCTTTAATTATCACTTCATTCATAACTTATGCTCTTATAAGTCCGGAAAATCCCATAAAACATAAAGCTAGGAGTCCTGCAGTAATAAGAGTAATAGGTGCTCCCCTAAATACCTTAGGTACTTGACAGTAAGTAAGTTCCTCCCTTATCCCTGCCATAATCAAAAGAACAATGGTAAATCCTAACCCTGCAGAAAATCCATAAATAACTGCTTCTAGAAAATTATAATTTTTTGCTACCATAAAGAGAGCACATCCTAAAATAGCACAATTAGTAGTAATTAAAGGCAAATAAATTCCTAAAGCCCGATAAAGGGGAGGGGAGTATTTTCTTACAAACATTTCTACTATTTGAACTAAACTAGCAATAACTAAGATGAAAACTATATATTCTAAAAATATTAAATTGAGCTTCACTAAAATAAGATGATAGATTAACCATGCTATGCTAGAAGCAAAAGTCATTACAAAAATCACACTAAACCCCATTCCTATAGCTGAAGAAAGTCTACCAGAAACACCTAAGAATGGACAAACTCCTAAAAAGTAGGTTAAAACAAAATTGTTAATAAGAACCGTGGAAATAAATATTAAAACTAGTTCTTTCATTTTATTCTTTCCAATCTATTCATAATCGCTACCAAACTACCCAGAACCAAAAATGCTCCTGGAGGAAGAATCATCACTACTAAGGGATTAAAACTTGGAGGTAAAATCCTATATCCCAAAATAGTGCCCTGACCTAAAATTTCTCTAACTGAGGCTAGAGTAACTAGACCCCAGAAAAATCCTACACCCATCCCTAAAGCATCTAGGAGAGCTAAACTTAATTTATTTTTGGAAGCAAATGCCTCACATCTTCCGAGGATAATACAGTTGACGATAATTAAAGGTACATAAGGTCCTAAAGCTTTACTCACTTGGGGAAAATTTGCCTTTAAAAATATATCTACTATAGTAACAAAGGTAGCAATAATTATAGTATAAACAGCAATTCTAACCTGATAAGGCACTACCTTTCTTAAGAGAGAAACTACCAACGAAGAAAAGAAAAGCACAAAAATTACTGCTAAACCCATAGAGATCCCATTTAAAACAGTAGTAGTAACTGCTAAAGTAGGACACATACCCAAGAGCTGTCTAAATATAGGGTGATTTGTCCACAAACCTTCCTTAAAGCTTCTACTTCCCATCTTCTTTAACAAGACTCTTTAAACTTTGTATCCCTTTGTTAAGGATACTGACCACTGCTCGGGAAGAAATAGTTGCAGAGGTAATAGCTTGAACCTGATTCTCCTTCTGAGGAGAAAATTTCACACATTCAACAGGCACATTCGTCTTCAGATTCTTAAATTGATTCTTAAAATCCTCTTCATTAATTCTTGATCCTAAACCTGGTGTCTCTACACTCTCTATAATTTCTATCCCTAACAATCTCTCTATACTTTTATCAACAGCAAAAAGAATTTTAATTTTTCCTTGATAACCTTGACCTTGAGAAAGGTAAGCATAACCGATTAGCTCGTCTTTCTCCTTGAAAAGGTAATAAACTGTTTCCTCATTTATTCTTTTCTCTTTCACATTTTTACAATTATCTACAATTTGATATATAGCACGGTAAATATCTTTTTTCTCATTCTCTTTAATTTTTGCTTTTGCCGAATTAAATACAAAAGATAAAACAAACCCACAAATTAAGGAAGCGAAAGTCAAAACAAAAATTACTCTTAGGTTATATCTTAAACTATCTTTCATAACCAAAAGGCTTAGGAATAGTGTATCTATTTATGAGAGGAACTAAAGCATTCATAAAAATGATAGAATACATTACTCCCTCAGGTAGTCCACTAAAGTAACGAATAACCATTATTAGTATACCACATCCCACACCAAAAATATATCTTCCCTTTTTGGTAACCGGAGTTGTAACTGGATCAGTAGCCATAAAGAAAGCACCTAAAAGAAAGCCTCCACTAAAAATGTGAAATAAAGGAGACCCATTTAGAGGTTCCAAAAAGTAAAAAATGGAAGAAATTATCACAGTTGTAACAAGAAGAGTCAAAGGTATCCGCCAATCGATGACCTTCCTTATCAGTAAATAAATGCCTCCTATAATCAAAGCTAGAGCAGAAGTCTCTCCTAGGCTCCCTGGCACAGTACCTATAAATAAGTCTTTAAGGGGGGTAAGAATTTGGTCAAATTTCCTCAAAGCCAAAGGTGTTGCTCTGGTTATCGCATCTAGAGTAAAAGGATTTATCCAGGTAGTCATCATCTTAGGATAAGCTGCTGCAAGAAAAGCTCTCCCTATCAAGGCAGGGTTAAAAATATTTTGCCCCAATCCCCCAAATACTTGCTTACCTATAAAAATAGCAAATATACTCCCTAGGGTAGCCGCATACCATTTAGTAGAAGGAGGTAGAACCAGAGCTAAAAGAATTCCTGTTAATATAGCACTACAATTTTTAGCTTGTGAAGGTTTTCTCTTTATCTTTAAAATTATCTCTTCAGTCAAGAGGCAGCTAAGAGAGCAATTAAGAATTAAAAATAATGCTTTTTCTCTAAAAAGAATGAGAGAAGCTAAAATAGCAGGGATTAAAGCGATGATAACTTGACGCATAGCCCAATGAATACTTATTTTTGAACGTTGGTGAGGAGCAACACTAACTATGAGTTCCATACAACTTACCTACCTTTATGTAGTGGACGATAGGAATCTTTGCTGGACATCCCCAGCTACAACAGCCACATTCAATACAGTCTTTTACAAAAACTTCATCTAACTTTTCAAATTCTCCTTGCTTTACTCTTTTGACAAATTCTAAAGGTAGAAGACCCATAGGACAGACATCCACACATCTTGCACAGCGAATGCACTCCTGTTCCGGTTCTTGCTCTACTCTATCTTGAGAGAGAAAAAGCACTCCACTGGTAGTTTTAAGGATAGGGTAATCTAAACTATCCAAAGCAATACCCATCATTGGCCCTCCCAAAATTACTTTTCTAGGCTCCTTCTTAAATTGAAGGATACCTTGTTCAAAAAGTTCACTGATAAGAGTTCCTACCTTTACCCAAATATTTTTGGGATTAAGAAGGCTATCTCCTGCGAAAGTGACCAATCTCTCTATGAGAGGTTTAGAGTAATAGACTGCTTGATAAATAGAAAAACAAGTAGCAACATTTTGAACTAAACACCCTACATCGAAAGGAAGCCCTCCCGAAGGAACTTTCCTCTTAGTGACCTTATAGATAAGTTGTTTTTCTCCTCCCTGAGGATAGTAAGATTTTAACACTACTATTTGAGGAGAAGGAAGGTCATACTTTTTGATGCTTATAGAAGAATTAAATCTTTTTATCGCTTCAGGTTTATTCTCTTCTATACAGAAAAAAACTCTTTTTGGTTGTAATATTCTACAAATAAGCTCTACGCCTCTAAATATCCCTTGGTTATTTTCTACCATCAATCGGTAATCACAAGCTAGGTAAGGTTCGCATTCGCACCCATTGATAATTAATGTATCAATCTTTTTAGGAGAATTTAACTTTATATGAGTGGGAAACCCTGCTCCTCCCATTCCTACTATTCCTGCATTCTCTATAATTTGTAAAATCTCCTCTCTCCCCAAAAGAGAAGGATCTTTTGTCCTAAAGTATTTTTTCTCATCTTCTTGACACTCAATCACAATACTTCTATATCTTTTTAATACAGGATGGGGGAAAGAATCTATAGCTATAACCTTCCCTTTCTTAGGAGCATGAAGAGAACTTGAAACTTTTCCTGCTGGTTCAGCAATAAGAGTGCCCTCCTCAACTAAATCTCCTAAACCCACCAATTCTTTGGAAGGTTTGCCTATATGCTGACTTAAAGGAAGGTATACTTTTTTGGGAGATAAAAATTTCTCTGAAGGTAAATTATGTTGAGGTAACTTATGTTCATCTACTCTAATCATTACCTTTAGGCTCACTAAACAATCCAAAGGAGGAAAAAAAGAATATAATTATACCTACACTCATAATTATTGTAAAGGGAGAAAAAAATTCCGCTAGATAAGAGGATAAAAACATAAACGCTATAAATGCAAAATGTATCACCACTTCTAAAGAGCTAAAGATTCTACCCCAAAACATATTTTGACTTTCACTGTGAATTAAAGCATTAATTCCCACCACAACAGGAGATGAAAATCCTCCTAGAAGAAAACAAGAAAAGAAAGCAAAAAGTTTAGAGGGGTGAAACTTCAGTACAGTAACAAATGATATTAAATAAATACTATTGATGAATAAAGATACATTTATTGATTTTTTAAAAGGGTACCTTTTACCTATCTTTCCATAAATTAAAGAACCCACAAATAATCCTGTGCCCAGACCTACAGCAAGATATCCTAAATCTAAAGTAACTGAAGAAAGGGTATTTTGAATAAAAACAATGAATACTACATAAAGAGAGCCTAAACAGGAAAAAAGAAGAAAAAATACCTGGGCAGCATAACGAGTCTCTTTACTTTTAAGAAGATACTTTAATCCCTCTTTCATTTCAAATATAAAAGAACGTTTTACCTCTTCAATAGCTTGCTTACTTAAATCAAGAAAATCCTTCGGACTAAACAACCCTTTTTCTTGTACCCTCATAGAAAGTACTGCTAAGGAAGAAAGGAAAAAAGTCACACTATCTATTAGAAAAGCTACTTTTACACCTAACTTTTCTACAATTATCCCTCCTAAACCAAAACCTAAAATAGCAGCAATCATAGCAGTAATTGAAACTAATGAGTTAGCTAGGAGTAGATCCTTCTGATCTACTAGAGCAGGAATTATAGCCATCTTAGCGGGGATAAAAAATCTACCTACACAAAAAGAAAGAAAAATAAGGAAGTACACAAAAATCACTGTTTTAAACTTAAAAATCAGAATGAAAATAAGGGCTATACATATTCCTCTTAAGAAATCACTTACATACATAGTCTTTCTTTTTTCCCATCTATCTACATAAACTCCTGCTACTGGGGAAATTAATAGTACCGCCAACACAGGTAAACTCATAACCTTAGCTAAACTCATAGAGGAATGGGGCATAAGCTCATACACTAAGCCTATCAGGGCCATCTGGGTGAGACGATCTCCAAATTGAGAGATTACCTGACCAAACCAGAGAAGAAAAAAATTTCTCTTTTTTAAGACCTTAAAGTAAGATACAAACATCTCATCTTCTTAGCCGGAAAGAGGATTCGAACCTCTGAGTTATCTGGTATCTCTATTTATAAGCCGGGAGAGAGATTCGAACTCTCGACCTGATGCTTACGAAGCACCTGCTCTACCACTGAGCTATCCCGGCAGAGATACAGGATTACTCTACTAACTGAATTATATTAGCATTTCTAGTCTTTGCATACAAATTTCCACAAATTATAACAAATAATTGTGTGGTAGCAAAATAAATTATAGGATTGTTAAACCCAAATTTTTCATTAGAAAAATTTGTCCGAAGGACAGCCCTTTCTTTTGAAAGGGCTGGGTTAACCCAGTCCATTAAAAATGGGCTGGAATTTGCCTTTGTATCTTTTTGGTGCAAAGCTTTACTGTATAACTGTAACATTTTGAATAAGTCACAAAGTTTTTCAAACTGGAGTGCAAATTTTGGGTTAAATTAATTCAGAACATACCTCATCAGCATAGAGAAATCCTTTTTTAGTCAAAAACAACCCTATAATCTTTTTCCCTCTCTTTTTATAACGAAGAAAGCCATTTTTGATTAATCTTCTTACTACATCTCTATCCTCTATCTCCCAAAAATCGAAACCTGTTTTTTCTCTAAATCTGGCAAATTCCACACCTACTTTCCTTCTCAAATTTAAACATACAGTTTCTTTAGCTCTACGGCGAGGAGAAAGTCTCTCCTCTATTATCAAGGATTTTTTTGAGTTTTTACCTTCAATATATCTTTGGATATCCTCTACATTCTTAACTCTCCTTCCCTCTATAAAAGATACCGCCGAAGGGCCTAAGCCAATATA
>Ga0190361_1000144_pt1 | contig 29379 bp, 31 predicted proteins | sample 48721845_MG_FD_161273 | JGI IMG/M metagenome (GOLD analysis project Ga0190361, IMG submission 161273) | Hydrothermal vent microbial mat bacterial communities from Southern Trench, Guaymas Basin, Mexico - 4872-18-4-5_MG | ecosystem: Environmental > Aquatic > Marine > Hydrothermal vents >... | reverse complement strand
GTCTTTAGCCTATTCGGTGAGCTCTTGGGTCTCCTGGACAGATCCTCAAGGGGGCCTTCCCTTGCCCTTCTGACGGTCTTGCGTGAGATGCCGAGGATCCTCGCTGTCTTTGACACGTTGCCCCCTTGCTGCTCCAGCACCTTCCTCACCAGGAGCCTTGCCGCCTCCGGGGAAGTCCTCCTCAAATCGTGATATACTTTACCCACGACTGCCCTCCCATCCCCTGAGGGGGTTGATTTTCCGATCCCAGGGTACCTGAGCCCTGCGAAAGACCTCAAGGATGAGGTGGGCAGCCTCTACCCTTCCCATCCCTCCTTCTCCAGGGTGGTACCGATGTCCATACCCATGCACCCTTTGAATCGGTTCTTCCTTGACAGGCTGTCATGTCCTATCTTAGGCTTTTAACACCTCAGGCCGCAAAAAAGGGGAACCTTGAGCGAGGAGATGGGCAAAGGGAAGAAGAAAGTCAAAGGATTCCTTTTCCTCCTCCCCCTTCTCCTCTTCGGTTGTACCTCTGAAAAGGTCCTGAAAAGAGAGGTGGTGATCACCACCAAGGTCGTTCCCCTCGTCGAAGAGGCAAAAGAGGAGGAGACCAAGGAGGAACTCCTCGCCAAACTCACACCCATAGAGGAGGTGGGCCAACAGATCAGGGAGGAGATGGTCGAAGGGACCGAGGCCCCACCCACTGTGGCCCCCTCTGAGGAGGCCCCCCTGGAGATGGAGGGGCCGGCCTTCGACATCCCCATCGTAGTCAACGACCGGGTGGAGGACTTCATCCGCTTCTTTCAGACCACTGCAAGGGAGCGCTTCGCCAGGTGGCTCAAGCGATCCGGCAAGTACATCCCCTTGATGAAGAAGGTCTTGAGGGAACATGGGCTCCCAGAGGACCTGGTCTACTTGGCGATGATCGAGAGCGGCTTCAACCCCACGGCCAGGTCCAGAAGGCGCGCCGTGGGACCTTGGCAGTTCGTCTACAGGACCGGGAAGAAATACGGCTTGAGGGTCAACTATTGGGTGGACGAAAGGCGGGACCCGGAGAAGTCCACGGTGGCAGCAGCCCGTTACCTCAAGGATCTCTACGATCAGTTCCAGTGCTGGTACCTGGCGGCAGCGGGTTACAACGCCGGCGAGGGGAGGATCGCCAGGGCGATAAGGCGTTACCGGACGGAGGACTTCTGGAAGCTCAGCAAGTACCGTTACCTGAAGAGGGAGACCAGGGACTACGTGCCCAAGATGATAGCAGCGGCGTTGATCGCCAAGAATCCCGAAAAGTACGGCTTCGAGGGGATAGACTACGACGATCCCATCGAATACGAGAAGGTCAAGGTCCCCCCTGCCACCGACCTCAGGATCGTGGCCAAGTGCTGCGGGGTGACCTACAAGGAGATCAAGCTGCTCAACCCGGAGCTCCTCAGGTGGTGCACCCCCCCGGACGAGCCGGACTACGAGCTCAAGATCCCCAAGGGGAAAAAGGAGGCCTTCCTCCATTGCTTCGCCAAGCTCCCCGAGTCCAGGAGGCGGTACTCCGGCTTCATCAGGTACAGGATCCGGCGGGGGGATACCCTCTGGAAGATCTCCCGTCGCTTCGGGATCAGCCTGAAGGTCCTGATGAGGCTCAACCGGATAAGGAACCCCCGAAGGCTCAGGGCGGGCCACTGGATCCTGGTGCCGAGGCCGGCCAAGGCCGCGCCAGTCCCGAAGGAGAGGCGGCAAAGGGGCAGGAAGGTGGTCTACGTGGTGAAGAAAGGGGATACCCTCTGGGAGATCGCCCGCCGCTTCGACCTCTCGGTGACGGAAATCAAGCGCTGGAACAACCTCCGCGGGGACCTCATCCGTCCCCGCGACAGGATCCTCCTCTGGCTCGACTAAAGGTCCAGCTTCAGGTGCAGTTCCTTTAGCTGTCCAGGCTCCACCTCCGAGGGGGCCCCGGTCAAGGGACAGGTACCTCGCTGGGTCTTGGGGAAGGGAATCACCTCACGGATGGTCTCCCTGCCGCAGAGTATCATCATCAAGCGGTCGAACCCCAGGGCTATGCCCCCATGGGGGGGAGCCCCATACTGGAGGGCCTCCAGGAGGAAGCCGAACTTGACCCGGACCTCGTCCTCGGAGAGCCCGAGCAACCGGAAGATCTTCCGTTGAAGGTCCAGGCGGTGGTTCCTGATGCTGCCGCCCCCTATCTCGTGGCCGTTGAGCACCAAGTCGTAGGCCCTCGCCCTCACCGAGAGGGGGTCCCGATCCAGCCCCTCCAGGTCCTCCTCCCGAGGGGCGGTAAAGGGGTGGTGCACGGCCACGAAGCGCTTCTCCTCCTCGCTCCAGGACAGAAGCGGAAAGTCGGTGATCCAGACGAGGCTCCAGAGCCCTTGGGGGATGAGGTCGAAGCGCTGGGCCAGCTCCAGCCTCAGCCTGCCCAAGACCTCGTTGACGACCCCCTCCTGGTCGGCCACAAAGAGCAACAGGTCTCCGGGCTGGGCAGCCATGCGCTCTGTGATCCTCCGCTGCAGCTCCTCGGGGAAGAACTTGGCGATGGGGGAGGACCAGGCCCCCTCCTGGACCCTTGCCCACGCCAGGCCCTTGGCCCCGAGGGCGATGGCGAGGTCCACCAGCCCATCCACCTCCCGCCGGGAGAGGTCACCCCGCCCCTGCAGCACCAGGCCTTTGACGATCCCCCCCTCCTTCACCACCTCGCGGAAGACGCCGAACTGGGAGGCCTCCGCAAGGTCGGTCACCTCCCGAAGCTCCATCTCGAAGCGGAGGTCGGGCTTGTCGGTGCCGAAGCGGGAAAGGGCCTCGGAGTAACTCAGACGGGGGAAGGGCCTCTTCAGCTCCAATCCCAAGAGCTCCCTGAAGACCTCTTGGAGCAACCCCTCCACACACTCCTGGACCTCCTCCTCGGTGACGAAGGACATCTCCAGATCCACCTGAGTGAACTCGGGCTGACGGTCGGCCCTCAGGTCCTCGTCCCGGAAGCACCGCACGATCTGGAAGTAACGGTCAAGGCCAGCCACCATCAGCAACTGCTTGAAGAGCTGGGGGGACTGGGGCAGAGCGTAAAAGGTCCCCGGGTTGAGGCGGCAGGGGACCAGGAAATCCCTCGCCCCCTCGGGGGTGGAACGGGTGAGGAAGGGGGTCTCCACCTCTACGAAGCCCTGGGAGGAGAGGTAGCGTCTTATCACCTGGGCCGCCCTGTGCCTCATCAGGACGTTCCTCTGCATGGAGGGACGGCGCAGGTCTATGAAGCGGTACCTCAGCCTGACTTGTTCCCCCACCTCGATGTGATCCTCCACCGGGAAGGGCGGGGTCCGAGACTCATTGAGGATCTCGAGCTCCTCGGCCAGGACCTCCACCTCCCCGGTGGGAATCTTGGGGTTCTCGGTGCCTGGAGGCCTCCTGGCCACCCGGCCCCTGACAGCCACTACGTACTCGTTCTTCAGCTGATGGGCCTTGAGGTGGGTGGACTCGGAGACCTCGGGGTTGAAGACCACCTGGACGATCCCCTCCCTGTCCCTCAGATCGACGAAGATCAACCCCCCGTGGTCCCGACGGCGCCCGACCCAGCCCATCAGGACCACCTGGCGGCCGACGTCCTCAGTCCGGACCTTCCCACAATAGTGAGTCCTCTTCCAGTTTGAGCCCATCTCCTTCCTCAGAAGAGGTGTACCACCTCCCACCCCTGCTCTTGAAGTCTGCGAGCTATGAAACGACGGTGGCAACGCCAGGGGAGGCGCTCACAGCAGAAGAAGGCGGTCCGGCCCTTGGAGGCCAAATCCTCGAGCTTCTTGAGCCCCGTCTTGAAGGCCTCCGTCTCCATATAGGCCTCATACCCCCCCTTGCGGTAGCCCCCCAGGCGGTCCCCCAAGTAGTGATACTCGATGCCGGCCTCTCTGAGGCAGCGCTCCACCTCCTCCCTCCTGAAGTGGGGAAAGCGGCGGCTGGTGGGGAAACGCCTCACGTCTACGGCCACCTCGATCCCGTGCTCCTTCAACAAGGAGAGGAACTCCTCCGCGGAGCGGGTGCTCGTGCCGAGGCTGAAGATCCTCAAGCCTGACACCTCTGCAGCTCCCTTTGCACCATCTCCTTCACCCGCCTGACGGCCTCCCCCAACTCCACCATGGTCGTCTCCTTGCTGCTCCGTGAGCGGACCTCCACCTTGCCCCCTTTGAGGTTCCTCTCGCTCACGGTGAGCCGGAAGGGGATGCCGAGGAGGTCCGCGTCCTTGAACTTGACTCCAGCCCGTTCGTCCCGATCGTCAAAGAGCACCTCCACCCCCTCCTCCGAGAGGCCCCGGTAGAGGTCCTCGGCTACCCCCATCACCTCGGGGTCGCGGCTGTTCACGGGCAGCAGGTAAACGTGGAAGGGGGCTATGGAGATGGGGAAGATGATGCCATCGGAGTCGTGGTTCTGCTCGATGGCGGCTGCCACCGTCCTTCCAACGCCTATGCCGTAGCAGCCCATCACGAAGGGCCGCTCCTTGCCCTCGGGGTCCAGGAAGGTGGCCCCCATGGCCTCGCTGTACTTGGTCCCCAGTTTGAAGATGTGGCCGACCTCGATGCCGCGGGAGATCTGAAGTCTCCCCTCCGAGCACCGTGGACAGGGATCGCCGTCTGAGGCCTTGCGGATGTCGGCGAACTCCTCTACCGTGAAGTCCCTCCCCAGGTTGACGTCCACCAGGTGTAGGTCCCGGCGGTTTCCCCCCACCACGAAGTTCCTCATTCCCTCGAGGGCGTAATCGGCGACCATCCTCACCTCGAGGCCCACCGGACCCGAGAACCCCATGGGGCCACCGGTGACCTCTTGCACCGTCTCTTCGTCGGCCATCTGGAGGTCTCGGACCCCCAGGTAGTTCCTCAACTTGGCCTCGTTCACCTCGTGATCCCCCCGCACCAAGGCAGCCACCCCCCCCTCCTCCGTCTTGAACAGCAGGGTCTTGACGAGCCGCTGGGGGGGCACCCCGAGGAAGGAGGTGACCTCCTCCACGGTCCTCCTGCCGGGGGTCTCCACGGCCTTCATGTCCCGCAGAGGCTCCCCCTTGTCCCCCTCAGGCCTTCGGCCGATCTCGGCCCGCTCCAGGTTGGCGGCGTAGTCGCAGTGAGAACAGCTGACGATCAGGTCCTCGCCTGTGGAGGCCAGGACCATGAACTCGTGGGAGAACCGCCCACCGATCAATCCAGTATCGGCCTCCACGGCCCTGAAGCGAAGGCCGCAACGCCGGAAGATCCTTGAGTAGGCCTCGTACATCCTGCGGTAACTCTCCTCGGCCCCTGCCTCATCGGCGTCAAAGCTATAAGCATCCTTCATGATGAACTCACGACCCCTCATCACGCCGAAGCGGGGCCTCATCTCATCGCGGAACTTTATCTGGATCTGATAAAGGCAGAGGGGGAGCTGCTTGTAGGACCTCACCTCCCGGCGCACCAGATCGGTTATGGCCTCCTCGTGGGTAGGGCCGAGGCAGTAGTCCCTTCCGCCCCTGTCCTTGAACCTCAACAGCTCCTTGCCGTACTCCTCCCAGCGGCCGCTCTCCCTCCAGAGGTCGGCCGGGAGCACCAGGGGCAGCAGCAGCTCTTGGGCCCCGGCCCGGTCCATCTCCTCGCGGATAATCTCCTCCACCTTCTTGAGGACCCGGAGGCCCAGGGGCAGAAAGGTGTAGATGCCCGCTGCAACCTTCCTGATCATGCCGGCGCGGATCATGAGCTTATGGCTCACCACCTCGGCCTCGGCAGGGTCCTCTCGCAAGGTCGGCAACAGGTACTCCGAATACCTCATCGATCACCCCTTCGTGGAGAAAAAGAAAAAGGGGATGAACTCCATCCCCTTCCTCATTCCCCTTGGTGCCGAAGGCGGGATTCGAACCCGCACGGGAGTTACCCCACCACCCCCTCAAGATGGCGTGTCTACCAAATTCCACCACTTCGGCACACCAAAATAATATCCCATCTCCCTCCCCGATTCAACCCTTCAGAAGGGGATGTCCTCTTCCTCGCTCGGCAGCGAAGCGAAGGGGTCCTCGGCCCCCCCTGGAGGAGGTTCGAAGTCGGTCCTCGCCTCGGCCGGGGCCCCCAGCATCACGACGTTGCTGGCTACCACCTCCGTGACCCACCTCTTATTGCCCTCCCTGTCCTCCCAGGAACGGGTCCTGAGCCTCCCCTCCACGTAGACCTGCTTGCCCTTGCTGAGGTACTCGGCGCAGATCTCCCCGAGTTTCCCGAAGGCCACGATCCTGTGCCACTCGGTGCGGACCTCCCGTTCTCCGGACTCCCTGTTGGTCCAGTTCTCGTTGGTCGCTATGCGGAAGGTGGTCACAGGGGTGCCACTGCTGGAATAACGGACCTCGGGGTCAGCCCCGAGGTTGCCCACCAAGATGACCTTGTTGACTCCTCTCATCTCCCCCTCCTTTTTCGAGACAGGATTATGTCATAGGGGCTGCACCCTTTCAAGTCCGCCTCTCGGTGCCAGCAGATGGCGTCTTGACCGCACGTTCAACAGCAGGCCTACCCCCATCATGTGGGCCACCGTGCAGGAACCTCCGTAGCTGAAAAAGGGCAAGGGCAGCCCCACCACCGGGAGCATCCCGAGGACCATGCCGATGTTGACGGCTACGTGGATGAAGATCATGGCGGTGACCCCCACGGCGATCACGGCCCCGAAGCGGTCCTTGGCCTTGAAGGCCGTCTCCAATCCCCAAAGGATCAGCAGGAGGAAGAGGATCAGGACTATCGCGCAGCCGACGAAGCCCCACTCCTCTCCCAGCAGCGCAAAGGCGAAATCGGTGTGGTACTGGGGCAGGAACTGGAGTTTGCACTGGGTTCCTCCGAGAAACCCCTTTCCCCAGAGGCCCCCAGAGCCCACGGCGATCTTGGACTGGATAAGGTGGTATCCGGAGCCGAGGGGATCGCTGTAGGGGTCCAGAAAGGCCAGGATCCGCCTCCTCTGGTAATCCTTCAGCAAGGACCACCCCAAGGGGGCGGAGGAAGCCAGGGCAGCCAACAGGATCAGCAGGGAGCGCCTCCTTATGCCGCAGAACAGCACCACCCCGAAGAAGATGAGGAAGAGGAGCAAGGCGGTACCGAGGTCCGGCTCAAGGGCCACAAGGGCAGCAGGCCCGAGGACCATGAGGAACGGCACGGCCAGATCCCTCAAGGAGTACCCCCTCGGGCGCGGACGGCGATAGAAGTAACGGGCAAGGCCTATCACGAGGCCGAGCTTCATATATTCGGAGGGCTGAAAGCGCAACCACCCCATCTCTATCCAGCGCTTGGCCCCTCCCACCTCGACCCCTATGAGCAGGACCACCACCAAGAGCCCCATCCCCAGGCCGTACAGCAGGTAAGCGAGGCCCTCGTAGTGACGGTAATCGATGCTGAAGACCAAAAGGCCGAAGACCCCCCCCACGGCCAGCCACAGGAGCTGACGTTGGTAGAAGGGGACCCCCATCCCCTCGCTGGCGCTCCAGAGGTTGACCAGCCCCATCGCCATCAAGGCGACGAGGATCGTCAGGGCCTTCCAATCCACCAAGGCCAAAACGCCATTACGTCTCATCCGCCTCTCCTTCGATGCTGAACCACTCCTTGATGAGCTCTCGGGCCAAGGGGGCTGCGGCCGAACCCCCGTGGCCCCCATGCTCCACGACAACGGCCACGGCGATGGTAGGGGCCTCCGCTGGGGCATAGGCAACGAACCAGGCGTGGTCCCTGAGTTCGTAGGGGAGCTCTGAGGGCTTGAGGCGCCGTTGGCCCATCTTGGCCACCTGGGCGGTGCCTGTCTTGCCGGCTACCGATACCCCTGGTATATGCGCAGCCCGTCCCGTGCCCTTCTCATCCTCGACCACCCCGAGGAGGGCCTCCTTCAGCCTCCTGAGGACCCTCGGCGAAAGGGGCAGTCTACCCATGGGCCTCGGGCGATAGGACCTCACCCCCTTCCCCTCCGGATCGATCACCTCTGTGGCCACCAGGGGCTGATAGAGCACACCCCCGTTGGCCACCGCGGCGATCATCCTGGCCATCTGAAGGGGGGTGACCAGGAAGGGCCCCTGTCCTATGGCCATCACCACCGTCTCCCCGTCGTACCACCTCTCGCCCCTCTTCGCCTTCCAGGCGGGGCCGGGGACGAAGCCGGCCTTCTCCCCAGGCAGCTCGATCCCGGTACACCTGCCGAAGCCGAAGGCCTCGGCATAAGAGGCCATCAATTCAGGCCCCACCCTCAAGCCCAATTGGTAGAAGTAGATGTCACAGGACTGGATTATGGCCTGCTTCAGGTCCATCCAGCCGTGTCCTTCCTCCTTCCAACAGCGGAAGACCTTCCGGCCCAAGGGGAAGAGGCCTCCGCAATGGAGGCGTTCATCCGGATCCACCCTGCCCTCGGCCAAGGCAGCTGCTGCCACCACTATCTTGAAGACCGACCCAGGGGCGTAGAGCCCTCTGATGGCGCGGTTGGTCAGGGGGTGGAGGGGGTCCTCGTTGAGCTTCTTCCACATCTCAAGGGGAATCCCCCTGGCGAAGGCGGCGGGGTCATAGGAGGGGGCGCTCGCCATGGCCAGCACCGCCCCGCTGCTCGGGTCAAGGGCCACTATGGCCCCAGCCTTGCCCTTGAGGAGCTCCTCGGCCTTCCTCTGGAGGTCCAGGTCGAGGGTGAGGTGGAGGTCCCATCCGGGGATGGGCTCTACCTCACGGAGGACCCGTAGCTCCCTCCCGAGGGCGTCCACCTCCACCTGCCTTCCGCCCTTCAGCCCTCGCAGGTAGTCCTCCCAGGCGGCCTCAAGGCCCGTCTTCCCGAGGTAATCCCCTATATCGTAGCCCTTGGCCCTCCTGCGGGAGAGCTCCTCTCGGGTTATCTCACCGACGGTGCCGAGCAGATGGGCAGCGAGGCCTCTATAGAGGTAGGTCCTCACCGGGACCACCGATACCTTCAACCCCGGTAGCTCCATCTGACGGATCTTTATCCTGCTCAGCTCCTCCCAGGTCAGGTCCTCCTTGATCCTCACGGGTTGGAAGGGGCTTCGCCCCCTCTGGGAGATCTTCCCGAGGATCTCCTCCGGTGGCATCCCGAGCAGGGGGGCAAGTCCTTCGGCGAAGGCCTCTTTGTCCTTCACGTCCTCGGGGATCACGAAGAGGTCGAAGGAGGGACGGTTATCCGCCAAGATCCGCCCCTTTCGATCGAAGATCCGCCCCCGCAGGGGGGCCACCTTGACGAGCCTTATGCGGTTGCTCTCGCAGAGCCTGCGGAACTCCTCCCCCTTGATCACCTGCAGGTGCCAAAGGCGTAGCAACAGCAGTCCAAAGGTGGCCACCACCATCCAGTAGAGGACCTTCGCCCGAGCAGGAGAGCTCCCCTTATTCGCGTACCAAGCCACTGAAGACCTCCCTCCCCTTACCCTCAAAAGGGCGAAGGGCCCTTCTGGTCAGATAAAAGACGGGCCAGGCCAAGGCAACGGTCAGGCCTGAGGAGGCGATGGCCCAGAGGGGATCGATGGGAGAACGCGGCCCCCCGAGGAGGAGGACGGCCTCCTGAAGGAGTATATCGGCCAAGGAGGCCGGGAAGGCCAAAAGGACGAAGAGGAGGGGCCTCTGCATCTCCACCCCGTAGGCGAACCTCCTGAGGGCCAGGAAGAGCAGCAACTTGCTCAAGCCACCGAGTCCGAAGGGGGCCCCCGAGAGGAGGTCAGCCACAAGGCCCACCGAGAGGGCCTCAAAGGGCCCCAAGGGGGGGTTAAGGGCCGCATAGAGGACCATCAAGACGGCAAGGGCAGGAGGGGGGAAGTCCCAAGGGAGGAAGGCGAGGGCGGTACCCTCTATGAAGAGATAGACCCAACAGAGGAAGACGAAGAAGAGGGCCCTTCGCACATCAGCCTCCTACCAAGACCATCACCTCTTCCAGCTTGCCGAAGTCCACCGCTGGGGCGACCTCCACCTCGAGGAAGAACCGCCTACTGCCCCTGGTGACCTTTACCACCCGTCCTACGGGGAGGCCCTTGGGGTAGATGCCGTCCAGGCCGCTGGTGATCACCCCTTCCCCCTCCCGTACCTCCTTGTCCCGGGGGATGTAGACGAGCCTACATCCCTTGCCCTCCCCTTCGAGGATGGCCCTCGTCCTCGAGGACCGAAGCAGGACGCTGACGGCCGAACCCCTCTCCACTATGGGCAGCACCATGGAGGTCCTCTGCCCCACATGGAGGATCCTCCCCACCACCCCCTCCCAGGCCACCACGGGCATCCCCTCCTTTAGGCCGTCGGTGCTCCCCTTGTCGATCACCAGGGTACGGATGTGGGGCTCCGGCGAAAGGGCCACCACCTCCGCCGGGACCATCCTCAACTTGGTCCGCTCCTTGAACTTCAGGAGTCGCCGCAATCGCTTCAGCTCCTCGACCTGTTCCAGCAACAGGTTCCGTTCATAGGTTAGCCTCTTGAGGGCCTCCTTCAGGCGCCGATTTTCCTCCCTGAGGTTTACCAGGTAGAGGTAGCTGTAAAAGAGGTCCTCGACCTTCTTCTCTGCCCAGTTCAGGGCCTTTTGAGGGGGGCCCGTTATGGTCAAGAAGGCCCCATAGAGCCAGCCCGCATCCCATTTTCCGGTGAGATTTAGCGACAGGAAGAAGAGGGACGACAAGACGAGGACCACGATGAGGGCCCTTTTAGGGGCGCGCCTCCTCATCTATTCGACGGCTACCTCCCGGAGAAGGCGCATGTCCTCGAGGAGCTTCCCCGCACCGAGGACCACCGTGAGCAGCGGATCATCCACCACTGTGACGGGCAGGTCCACGCTATTCCTCAAGAGCACATCTATGTTCTTCAGCAAGGCCCCTCCCCCTGTGAGCACTATTCCACGGTCGACGATATCGGAGGCGAGCTCCGGAGGCGTCCTCTCGAGGGTCTCCTTCACGACCTCGATGATCTGGCCCAGGGGTTCGGCCAAGGCCTCCCGGATCTCCCCAGAGCTGATCTCGTGGACCCTCGGGATGCCAGCGATGAGGTCCCTCCCCTTCACCTCCATGGTCTCCTCTTCACCCTCGGGATGGGCGTTGCCGAGCCTGATCTTGATCTCCTCTGCGGTCCGCTCGCCGATGAAGAGGTTGTACTTCTTCCTGACGTACTGGATGATGGCCTCGTCCATCTTGTCCCCGCCCACCCGCACGGAGCTGCTCACCACGATGCCGGCCAGGGAGATGACGGCCACCTCAGTGGTGCCCCCTCCGATGTCCACGATCATATTGCCGGATGGTTCAGTTATGGGGAGCCCCGCACCGATGGCTGCGGCCATCGGCTCCTCCACGAGGTAGACCTCCCTCGCCCCGGCGGATTCAGCCGACTCCTTCACGGCCCTTCGCTCCACAGGGGTGATGCCTGAGGGTACGCAGACCACCACGCGGGGCCGCACGAAGGTCGAGCGGTTGTGGGCCTTGACGATGAAGTAACGGATCATCTGCTCAGCGGCCTCAAAATCGGCGATCACCCCTTCCCGCAGGGGCCTTATGGGCGTGATGTTCCCCGGGGTACGGCCCAACATCTCCTTGGCCTCGACCCCGACGGCCAGGACCTTCTGATTGCCCTTGCCGTCCCTGTGCACGGCCACCACCGATGACTCGTTGGCCACTACCCCTTTGCCCTTGACGTAGACGACGGTGTTGGCCGTACCGAGGTCCAAGGCCAAGTCAGCCGAAAAAAGCCGAAAGATGGCATCGAACATCGTATCAGCTCCCCTTGTGCGACGTCGGCCAAATTGTACCTCGAAAGCCCTCTGCAGTAAAGATGAGGAGATTACGAGGCCTTCTGCAGACGTTACGGCCTTTGGAGAAAAACCTCTCCTTCCCCAGGGCACGAGGCCAAGACTTGTCTTTACCGTAATTGATAGTATCATCGGATCGCACAAAAGAGATCGTGAGACAGAACCCAAGGGCCTCCGTGCCCGAAGGAGGGCCGAATGATGGACAGAAAGGACCTACAGGAGCTGAAGACGATCGTGGGCGAGGAATGGGTCTCCACGGGGGACTCCGTCAGGGAGCTCCACTCCCACGACGAGTCCTTCCACCCATGGGTGCTGCCCGACGTGGTCGTGTGGCCCCACTCGACCGATGAGGTGAGCCGCCTGGTCCGCTGGGCCTATGACCACAAGGTGCCCGTCACCCCCTGGGGGGCCGGTACAAGCCTCGAGGGGAACCCCATCCCGGTGAAGGGAGGGATGGTGATAGACCTGCAGGAGATGAACAGGATCTTGGAGATCCGCCAGGGGGACTTCCAAGTGGACGTGGAGGCGGGGGTCGTCTACAAGGATCTGAACAAGGAGCTGCGCCACTATGGCCTCTTCTTCCCCCCTGACCCCGGAGCAGCGGCCACCATAGGCGGCATGATCGGGAACAACGCCAGCGGCATCCGCACCGTCAAGTACGGCCCCACCCGAGAATACGTCCTGAGGCTGGTGGTGGTGCTCCCGGGGGGAGAGGTGATCAGGGTGGGGAATCGCGCGAGGAAGAGCTCCTCGGGATACGATCTACTGAGGCTCTTTACCGGCGCCGAGGGGACCCTGGGGATCGTGACCGAGGCCACCTTGCGCCTGGTGGGCCTTCCTGAGAACTTCATGGCCCTAAGGGCCACCTTCCCCACGGTCTCGGACGCCACCGACACGGTCTCTCAGGTGATGAGCTCGGGCCTGGTGCCCTCTGCCATGGAGTTCCTGGACGCGGAGGTGGTCAAGGTGCTCAACCGCGACCGAGGGCTCGAACTCGAGGGGTCCCCGACGCTGCTGATGGAGTTTGACGGCTACAGCGAGGAGGGCCTTAAGGCGGAGATGGCCTTTGTGGAGGGGATCTGCCGCGAGAACCGCTCTCTACTTATAGACAAGGGCATCGGACCCGATGAACGCAACCGCCTTTGGGAGATCCGCCACCTCACCTTCGAGTCGATAAAGCGCGCCCATCCAGGCCTCGAACCCCTCATCATGGACGTGGCCGTACCCCTTTCCCGTTACAGCGAGATGGTGGCCTTCGTCAAGGAGGAGGTCTCAGACCTAACGGCCTACCTCTTCGGCCACGCTGGCGACGGAAACATCCACGTGGTGGTGATGGACAGACCCGGGGACGAAGCCCGTTGGCGCAGGGTGCAGGAGGCGAATCGGCGTGTGGTGCTAAAGGCCCTGGAGCTCGAGGGGACCTGCACGGGAGAACACGGCGTAGGGATCGGGAAGAGGGAGTTTGCGGCCCGGGAACACGGCGAAGCCCTTGAGGTCATGAAACGGATAAAAGAAACCTTGGACCCCCACGGGCTCATGAACCCCGGGAAGATCTTCCCCTGAGGGTCATGCCTCACAACGGATGAAGTCGTCCGGAAAGAGGGACGCCATCTCCCTCCTGAGGAAGGCCTCGGCCTCCTTGGCCGAGGAGAAGCGGAGGAGTTCCCGCAAGAGGGCCTTCCCATCCTCCCTGGTGGCCTTTCTCAGGACCCTCTTCACCCTGGGGATGGCCATGGCGTTCATGCTCAACTCGTCCAGTCCGAGTCCCAAGAAGACCAAGGTGTAGAGGGGATCGGCGGCCATCTCACCGCATATCCCGACCTCGATCCCCTCCCCGTGGGCCCTCTCCACGATCTCCTCTATGAGCCTCAGGATGGCGGGATGGAGCGGTTGATAGAGATAGGCCACGTGTTCGTTGATCCTGTCGATGGCGAGGGTGTACTGGATCAGGTCGTTGGTGCCTATGGAGAAGAAGTCCGCCTCTTTGGCCAGTAGATCGGCCACCACCGCGGCCGAAGGGACCTCTATCATGACCCCCACCTCCACCCCGGGGTCGAAGGCCACCCCCCGACGATCCAGCTCCTCCTTCGCCTCCTCGATGACCATCTTGGCCTCCCGGAGCTCCTCCAAGCCCGAGATCATGGGCAGAAGGATCCGCACCTTGCCGTAGGCACTGGCCCTGAGGATCCCTCGAAGCTGCGTCTTGAAGATCTCCCGCTCCAAGAGGCAGAGCCTTATGGCCCTGAGCCCAAGGGCAGGGTTCATCTCCCCAGGGACGTCGATCCTCGAGGCGAACTTGTCGCCTCCCAGGTCGAGCGTCCTTATGGTGGCCCCGTGGGGGGCGACCTCCGTGGCCACCTTCCTGTAGCACTCGAAGTGCTCCTCCTCCGAGGGCAGGTCCTGACGGTTCAGGTAGAGGTATTCGGTTCGATAGAGCCCCACGCCCTCAGCCCCGTACTGCCCAAGGGCCCTGACCTCTTCCACGAACTCGATGTTGGCCCGCAGCGCCATGTGGTATCCATCGAGGGTCTCGGAGGGAAGGGGAGCGAACTTAAGGAGCTCCCTTAGCAGGTATCTGTACCTCTGCCTCTTGAGTTCGTATTTCTTGAGGGTGCTCTCGGAGGGCTCGAGGATCACCACCCCCTCGTTGCCATCTATGATGACCGCCTCGCCCCCTCGCACGTGGGCCGTGATCTCCTTCAAGCCCACCACCGCGGGCAGACCCAGGGACTTGGCCACTATGGCCGTGTGGGAGGTGGAGCTACCGATGTCGGTGGCAAAGCCCATGACCTTGGCGATGTTCAGCTGGGCGGTATCCCCTGGGGAGAGGTCATGGGCCACTACCACTACGCCGTCGGCCACCGCCTCGAGGTCCGGGACGGGATGACCCACCAGGTGCCTCATGACCCGTTGGACCACCTGCCTTACGTCCTCCCTGCGCTCCCGGATGTACTCCTCGTTGACCCTCTCAAAGGCCTCCAGAACCCTCTTGAGCATCATCTCCAGGGCCCACTCCGCGTTTATCAGCTCCTCCCTCACCAATTCCTCCGTCCCCTCCACCAGCATCCGATCCTCCAGCAGTTGGAGGTGGACCTCGAGGAGCGATGCCTGCTGGACCATGCCCTCGGAGAGGAGGCGCTCCCTTATCTGCCTCAGTTCCTCCTTGGCCCGCTCGAGGGCCTTGTGGAACCTCGCTATCTCGGCCTCGATCAAGACATGGGAGATCCGGCGAGGGGTGAAGCTGAGCCCCGGGGCCTCAAGGAGCAGGACCTTCCCCATCACGATCCCCGGGGAGACCCCTATACCGGCGAAGACCCTCTCTTCCCCCTTATTCCTCACCGAAGTTGCCCTCCACCAAGCGGGCTATCTCCTCCACGGCCTCGGAGGCGTCCTCCCCCTGGGCCCGTATCCGTAACTTGGCCCCTTTGCCAGCGGCCAGCATGAGCAAGCCCATGATGCTCTTGCCGTTGGCCTCCACCCCATCCTTCTCCAAGGTGACCTTCGCCCGATAACGGTTGGCCACCTTTACGATCATGTTGGCCGCCCGGGCGTGAAGCCCCAGCTTGTTCTTTATCTCCACGAGCCTCTCGGCCCTCTGCTCACCTATGACCCCTTCACCTCCTCTGACTTTCGCTCCAAGACCTCGGAGGCCAAATGGATGTTCCTCTTGCCGTAGTTGACGATGTAGGAGGCCAACTCCTTTAGGTCCATCTCGTCCTTGAGGGTGGCCAACTTGAGCAACATGGGGAGGTTGACCCCGGTGACCACCTCCACCTTCCCCCCCTCCAGAAAGGAGAGGCTTATGTTGGAAGGGGTGCCGCCGAACATATCCGTCAGGATCAGGACCCCTTCGCCCCTGTCCACCTTCTTGATCCCCTTCTTTATCCGATCCCTTATGTCCTCGACGGGCTCCGTGGGGTCTATGGAGATGGGCTCTATGCCCTCTATTTCACCCACGATCTGCTGGGTGGCAAGCAGAAGCTCATCGGCCAAGGCCGAGTGGGTCACTATCAGGACGCCTACCATCTCTTAACCTCTCCCATTATATCTCTCTTCCCCCATGATGTCCTTCAAGTCCCCTCAGGTCACGGTGTCTCACCGTCACCTCCCTGCCACGGCCCTTGAGGCGGTGGCCGAGCTCCTGGACCACAGCGGGGGAGCGGTGCCTGCCGCCGGTGCAGCCGACGGCGACGGTGAGGAGGCTCTTGCCCTCCCTCTCGTAGAGCGGCAGGAGGTAGTCCAGCAGGTCCAGGAACCGTCGCAGGAACTCCTTCCCCTCCAAGAAGTCGAAGATGTACCTCCTCACCCGTTCGTCCAGACCGTCCAGGTCCCGAAGCTCCTTCACGTAGAAGGGGTTGGGGAGGAACCTCACGTCCATGACCAGGTCGGCCTCGGGCGGAAGGCCGAAGCTGTAGCCGAAGGAGAGCAAGGAGACCTTCAGGCTGCTGCGCAGAAGCTCCAGCCTCTCCAAGATGAGGACCCGCAATTGGTGACCGGTAAGGTCGGTGGTGTCTATCACCTCGTCGGCCATGTCCCTGAGAAAGCTCATCTCCCCTCGTTCGAGCCTCACCGCCTCCGAAAGCGATCCCCCTCTATCCTGCAGAGGGTGCTTGCGCCTGGTCTCGCTGAAGCGGGCGATGAGGACCTCGTCGGCCGCCTCGAGGAAGAGGACCCTCACCTCGTGCCCCTGCGCCCTCACCGCCTCCAGGGCCTTGCGCAGATCCCCGAGGAACTCCCTCCCCCTGATGTCCACGACCATGGCCACCTTGGAGATGTCCTTGGAGGAGTGACGACAGAGATCGATCAGGGTGGGCAGGAGCGATGCGGGGAGGTTGTCCACGCAGAAGTAGCCGCTGTCCTCTAAGGCCTTCAGGGCCGTGGATTTCCCCGAGCCAGAGAGGCCGCTTATCAGCACTAAATGCACGGCCCGTCCTCCTTCATCTTGTCCAGGAGCCTCCTCTCAAGCTCCTTTGCGGCCTTGAGGCCCCTCTCCTCCAGGAGGAAGTTGCGAGCGGCCACCTCCACTATGGCCGAGAGGTTCCTCCCAGGGGTCACGGGGATCCTCTTCACGGGCAGCTCCACCCCCAGGGCCTCCCACCTCCTCTCCTCCAGCCCTGTCCTGTCCTCTATCTCCCCCTCGGGGTCTGAGAGCTCTATCACCATGTGGACCCGCTTCCTCTCCCTGGTGGCCGCAACCCCGAAGAGCCTCTCGACGTCCACGATCCCCAGCCCCCTTATCTCCATCATGTGACGGCCGAGCTCCTCACCGTAGCCGTAGAGCTTCCCCTCTGGACTCCTCTCCAGGTGGATGAGGTCATCTGCCACCAGCCTGTGGCCCCTCATGATCAACTCCAGGGCACACTCGCTCTTGCCGATACCACTGCGGCCGATGATGAGCACACCTACCCCGAAGACGTCTACCAAGACCCCGTGCAGGTGTAGGATCGGTCGAGGATCGGAGGTGGGCCTATCCGTATCTTTCGTCTTCCTCGACAATGGTGTGGTACAAGCTCTCCCGGTCTTCGGCCTCCAAGAGGCGCCTACGAAAAAGGGGGTCCTTCAACAGCCTGGAGAGCCGGGCGAGGGCCTTGAGGTGCTCGCTGGCGGAATTTTCGGGGGCGAGGAGCAGAAAGAGGAGATGGACCGGCTGGCCGTCCACGGCCTCAAAGTCTATCCCCTCCTTGCTCCTGCCGAAGGCGCAGACGACCCTCTCCAGATCCGGGAGTTTGCCGTGGGGGATGGCGATCCCCTCTCCGATGCCCGTGCTCCCCAACTTCTCCCGCTCGAAGAGGACCTCGAGGGCCTTGGCCTCGTCCTTCAACTTCCCCCTTCTGGCGAGCACTGAGACCAACTCCCTGAGGGCTCCCTCCTTGTCCCTCGAGGTCAATTCCTCCACCACTGAAGATTCATCCAACATCTCCGTCAACTTCATCTCTTCAGTATTCCGGCTCGATCAATCCGTAGTTGCCGTCCCTCCTCTTGTAAAGGATGTTGACCTTGTCGCTGGATACGTCGATGAAGATTATGAAATCATCGCCTCGGGCCTCGAGCTCCTCTGCGGCCTCCTGTAGGGACATGGGTTTGACCGGATAGGGCTTGCTCTTGACGATGCGCCGCTCCGCAGGGGCCACGAGGTGGATGCTGACCTGCCGTGAGCGGAGACGGTTCCCCTTGTTCTTCTCCTTCTGATCCTTTACCTGTCGCTCAACCTTGTCCATCACGAGGTCTATGGCCGCATGGAGGTCCTCCTCGGTCTGTCTGCCGACGATGTTGAGCCCATCTGCGTTGAGGTTCACCTCCGCCAGGTAACGAAACCTCTCGGACTCCAGGATCACCCTCATCTCAATGGGCTCGTTGAGCAACCTCTTGAGCCGCAGGGCCTTCTTCTGGACGTACTCCTTTATCCCCTCCTCCGGGGCCATGTTGCGAAAAGTTATCTGAACCTGCATTCACCCTTCCTCCAACAAGGGCGCCCTAACATCTTCGCCCCATGACTTTAGACCAAGCCCCTCTCCCTGTCAACTTTCCTACCAAGTCCGCCTCCTCTCCTTGGAAGAGGGGATGGCCAGGCCTTCCCTGTACTTGGCCACGGTCCTACGGGCTATCTCCAAGCCGTAACGGGCCTTGAGGATCTCCACGATGCGCTGGTCGCTGTAAGGGGCTCGTGGGTCCTCCTCGGCGATGATCTCCTGGATCAACTTCTTGACCCTGCGGACCGACATCTCGACGGCGCCCTCCCCCACCTTGCCGCTGAAGAAGAACTTCAGCTCGAAGAGCCCCTGGGGGGTGACGGCGTACTTGTTGGTGGTGACGCGACTGATGGTCGACTCGTGCATCCCCACATCCTCGGCCACATCCCTCAAGATGAGGGGACGGAGGTAATCGATGCCCTTCTCGAGGAACTCCTTCTGGAACTTCACGATGCTCTTGGTCACCTTGTAGAGGGTCTGTTGGCGCTGCTCCAGGCTCTTTATCAACCACTGGGCCGCCCGCATCTTCTCCTTCAGGTACTCCACGGGGACCCCTTCCCCCCCCTCCTCCAACATCCTCCTGTAATGGCGGTTGATCCGCAGCTTCGGCAGCCCATCGTCGTTCAAGGCCACCTCGAAGTCATTTCCCGTTTTGTATATTATCACGTCGGGCACGATCACCCTGGCGGCCTCTGGGCCAAAGGGCCTGCCCGGTTTGGGCTCAAGCCTCTTGATCTGCTCTATGACCTCGAGGACCTCCTCTATCTGCAGCCCGAGGCCCTTGGCCAGGGCCTGATAATCCCCCCTCTTCAACGCATCGAAGTGGTCCCTGAGGAGGGCCTCAGCCATGGGATTGGGCTCTTCCTTCTGGGACAGCTGCAGCAGCAGGCATTCCCTCAAGTCCCTCGCCCCCACCCCTGGGGGGTCGAAGGACTGGATCACCTCGAGGACCCGCTCCACCGCCTCCGTAGAGGAGCCACAGGAGGCGGCGATCTCCTCCACGGAGGCCCTTAGGTAACCGTCGTCGTCGATGTTGCCGACGATCTGTTCCCCTATCCTCAGCTCCTCCGGCCCGAGGGGGGCCATCCTCAACTGCCAGAGGAGGTACTCCTGCAGCGTGATCTGACGGGTGGCGAAGTCCTCTATCCGCCTGTCCTCCTCGTCGAAGACGCTCCTCCTCGGCGGCGAGGGACTCCAATGGCTATCTACCCCCAACCCCTCCCAGTACTCCTCAAACTCCCCCTCGGTCTCCGCCTCCTTCGCCCCCACCCCGAAGGACTCCTCCTCTTCCTCGAGCAGGGGGTTGGAGGACAACTCCTCCTGTATCACCTCCTGGAGCTCTATGCGGTTCAACTGCAGGAGCTTTATCGCCTGCTGCAGTTGGGGGGTGATCACCAACTGCTGCGTGAGCCTCAGCTCCTGCTTGAGGTCAAGGGCCATCAAAGCCTCCCCAACTCAAAGCCCTCGCCGAGGTAGACCTCCCTCACCCTCTCGTTCCGCACTATCTCCTCAGGGGTCCCCTCCTCGAGGATCTTCCCCTCGTTGAGGATATAAGCCCTGTCGCATACACCGAGGGTCTCCCTGACGTTGTGGTCGGAGACCACCACCCCTATGCCCCTGTCCTTCAGGTCCCTTATGATCCTCTGGATCTCCAGGACCGCTATGGGGTCTATCCCCGCAAAGGGCTCATCCAGCAGTATGAAGAAGGGGTCCAGCACCAGGGCCCGAGCGATCTCTACCCGCCGCCTCTCCCCCCCGGAGAGGGAATAGGCCTTGTTCTTCGCCAAATGGGCTATCCCGAGTTCCCCCAGGAGCCCCTCTAAGCGCTCCCGGCGTTCCTCCGGGGTCAGGTCCAGGGTCTCTAGGATGGCCAAGAGGTTCTCCTCCACCGTGAGCTTCCTGAAGACGGAGGGCTCCTGCGGCAGATAGGTTATCCCCTTCCTGGCCCTTCTGTGGATGGGCAGGTGGCTTATCTCCTCACCGTCGAGCAAGACCTGCCCCTTCTCCGGTTTCACGAAGCCGATGATCATGTAGAAGGTAGTGGTCTTCCCCGCCCCATTGGGACCCAGCAGCCCCACCACCTCACCGGAGCGGACCTCCATGTCCACCTCGTCCACCACCCGCCTGCCTCCGTAGACCTTCACCAATTCCTTGGCCTCAAGGACGTGGAAGGAGTTTCCCTTCACGTCTCTCCTCCACTATGGTGAGCTCCACCCGCTCCTGTCCTTTACCTTCGGCGATCGCCCTGTCCTCCTTGAGGAAGACCACTATCCTCCAACCCCGAAGCCGGTTATCCCCCTCCCACAGCAGCGGATGGCCCTCGAGCACCACCCTTTCCTCCTTCACGTAATAGATGGCGCGCTCACAGAGGGCCCTCTTGGTCCCGTAAGCGATCTTGACCTCTCCTTCGGCCTCTATCCTCTCCACATCCCGCTTCTCCACACCCTCTCCAGTGCTCAGATAGACCCGTAATTGACGGCTCTCGAGGCGAAAGTCACCCCTTTTGGCCACTACGTCGCCGCTGAAGACGATTACCCCCTTGGCGTAATCGGCCTGCATCCGTTCCGAGGTGACGTGGACCGGCCCCTTGCCCCCTTCGGGGACAGCGGCGGCCACCAGAAAAAGGGCCAATGCGATCATGAGGAACCTCATCATCCCACCTCGATCGTCGCCTCCACCTCTTTGGGGATCAGGAAGGATCTCTCCCTCAGCTTCACCTCAAGGCCCACCCCCTTGAGGACCACCCCCCTGCCCTCTATCTGGACGGGGGCCTCGGTCCTCACCACCCTCTCCCGATCCTCGTAGCGGAGGGATTCGGTCCGCAGCAGGTAGCCGTCCTCCGTCTCAAGGACGACCCCTCCTTCAAGCTCTATGAAGTCACCCTGCTTGAGGGCCCCCCTTTGGGCCCTCACCTTCACCACGCGACCGTCCTCGAGGAAGAAGACGACCTTCAAGTCATAGGCCTCGGTCACCTCGCCCTTGATCCAGTGCTCCACCCTCTTGGCCCGCAGTTCCCACTTGGTCCTTCCCCCCTCCGTCTCCACGTATTGGACCTCCTCGAGGGCCAGATCCGCCCTGCTGGGGAGGTCTACCGCCTCCTGCCCCCTATGGCTCAGGAGGAGGAAGAGGGTCAGACCCCCGATGGCTGCGCAGAAGAGCAATAGAAGTACCTTCCTCATACCCCCTCGTACCTCCTCAACAGCCCCTCCCACTTGCCCTGGGCCTTGAGGATGAGCTCACAGACCTCCCTGACAGCCCCCTTCCCCCCGGGCAGTTCGGTTATGTAGAGGGCCCAACGCTTGGCCTCCTCGACCCCATCCCCCACGACCACCGGCAGCCCCACACGGCGCAGCAAGGGGATGTCCACCAGGTCGTCCCCTACGAAGCAGACCTCATCGTCCTCGAGCTCGAGCCTCTCCTTGAGCTCCTCGAAGGGGGCGACCTTGTTGTGCAGTCCCTGAAACAGATACCTAACCCCGAGGTCTTCCGCCCGACGTTTTACGGCCTCGGAGGTCCTCCCTGAGAAAAGGGCCACCTCTACTCCGGCCCGCAACAACATCTTGATGCCGTGGCCGTCCCGCACGTGGAAGAGCTTCACCTCCCGTCCCTCCTCGTCCATGACGATCCGGCCGTCGGTCAACACCCCATCCACATCGAGCACCAGGAGCTTCACCCTCCTTGCCCTCTCGAGCACTCCCCTCATACCACCCCAGCCTTCAGCAGGTCGTGAAGGTGGATGATCCCTACCGGCACTCGGTCCCCAGGTCTCTCGAAGACGAATAGCGAAGTGATGGAGTGTTCCTCCATCCTCTTCACGGCCTCTGCGGCCAAGGCGTCGGCCTCTATCCCCTTGGGGTTGCGGGTCATGATCTCAGAGGCCCGCCTCTGCAGCAGGTCCGGATATCGCTCCAGGGCCCTCCGGAGGTCCCCGTCGGTGATCACCCCCACGAGCCTCCCCCCGCCGTCCATGACGGCGGTGACCCCGAGCCTCTTGGAGGTCATCTCCACCAGGACCTCCTTCATGGAGGTCTCCTCCCAAACCCTCGGGAACTCCTCCCCCACGTGCATAAGGTCCCTCACCCGCAGAAGGAGCCTCCTGCCCAGGACCCCTCCGGGGTGGAGCCGTGCGAAGTCCTCTCGTCTGAAGCCCCGTTCCTCCAACAGGGCCACCGCCAGGGCGTCCCCCATGGCGAGGGCTGCGGTGGTGGAGGCCGTAGGGGCGAGGCCCAGGGGACAGGCCTCCTGATCCACCCCCACATCGATCACCACATCGGCCGCCTTCGCCAGGGAAGAGGAGGGGTTGCCAGTGAAGGCGATGAGCCTGTTGCCCTGTCGCTTGATCAGGGGCAACAGTTGGGACAACTCCTCGGTTTCGCCGCTGCGGGAGATGGCCAAGACCACATCCCTCCTGTCCAGCATCCCCAGGTCGCCGTGTACCCCTTCGGTGGGGTGGAGGAAGAAGGCGGGGGTGCCGGTGGAGGCCAGGGTCGAGGCGATCTTCTTGCCGATGATGCCCGACTTCCCCACCCCTGTGACCACCACCTTCCCCTCGCACCTCAGGATCAGCCCCACAGCCCTGACGAACTCGTCGTTGAGGCGCTCCTTGAGCCCGGCCACCGCCCTGGCCTCTATCTCCAGGACCCTCTTGGCCCGCTCGAGGATCATCCTTCGAACCTCCTCCGGACCCGGTCCACCTCCAGGGCCATCTCCAGGACATCGGCCACCTGGTCCAGGGGCCAGGAGGTATCCGGATCGGACAGGGCCTCGGAGGGCCGAGGGTGGACCTCCATGTAGATGCCGTCTACCCCCACGGCCACCGCCGCCCGCAACAAGGCCGGCAAGAACTCCCTCTTGCCCCCTGAACTCGACCCCTTCCCGCCAGGGGACTGCAGGCTGTGGGTGGCATCGTAAAGCACGGGGGTGCCGAACCCCCTCATCACCACCAGGCCCCTCATATCGTTGACCAGGTCGCGGTAACCGAAGAAGGTCCCCCGCTCGGTCAGGATCACCCGGTCGTTCCCCCGGGAGCGGGCCTTCTCTACGGCGTGCTCCATGTCCCAAGCTGAGAGGAACTGGCCCTTCTTTATGTTCACCGGAAGGCCTGTAGAGGCTGCGGAGCTGATGAGGTCGGTCTGCCGCGACAGGAACGCCGGGATCTGCAGGCAGTCCAACACCTCCTTGGCGGCCTCGATCTCGGACACCTGGTGGACGTCCGCGAGGACCGGAAGCCCCAGCTCCTCCCTCACACGCCCGAGGATCCTCAGCCCCTCCTCGAGGCCAGGCCCCCTGAAGGAATGGATGGAGGTCCTGTTGGCCTTGTCGTAGGAGGCCTTGAAGACCAAGGGCACCTCGAGTCCCTGGGCGATCTCCTTGAGCTTCGAGGCCACCTCCAGGGTGAAGGCCTCCCCCTCGATCACACAGGGACCTGCCACCAAGACCAGGGGGTTGCCCCCCCCTACGGCCACGTCCCCTATCCTGACCTCCCGCGTCACGAGCCGTTCCTCCTGTATTTGAGGGCTGCCTCGATGAAGCTCACAAACAGCGGATGGGGCTCGAACACCCGCGACTTGAACTCGGGGTGGAACTGACACCCGAGGAACCACGGGTGATCCGGCACCTCCACGATCTCCACCAACTCCCCGTCTGGCGAGGTCCCCGAGATCCTGAGCCCGGCCCGCTCGAGCACCCCCCGGTAGCGGTTGTTGAACTCGTAGCGATGGCGATGGCGCTCAGCCACCTCCTCGGTGCCGTAGGCCTCCCTGGCGATGCTCCCCTCAGAGAGTTGACAGGGATAGGCCCCGAGCCTCATGGTCCCACCGCGGAAGCAGTGCTCGTCCCGGAACTCCACCTTGCCGGTAGCGTAGTCTGTCCACTTCCTCATGAGGTAGATCACCGGGTCCGGGGTCTCCGGGTCGAACTCGGAGCTATGGGCCTTCTGCAAACCGGCCACGTTTCTGGCGTACTCCACCACCGCCAGCTGCATCCCGAGGCAGATGCCGAGGAAGGGGATCTTCCTCTCCCTGGCGTACCTTATGGCCTCGATCTTGCCCTCTATCCCCCGGGAGCCGAAGCCCCCGGGGACCAAGATGCCGTCAGCCGGCGGCAGCACCTCCTCGACCCCGTGGCGCTCGATCTGCTCGGAGTCGACGTACTCGATCCTGACCTTGCAGTCGTTGGCCAGCCCCCCGTGGACCAAGGCCTCGTTGAGGCTCTTGTAGGAGTCCCGCAGATGCACGTACTTCCCCACCAGGGCGATGGTCACCTCCTGGGAGGGGTTCTTGAGCCGCCCGACGATCTCCTCCCACATGCTCAGGTCAGGGGCCCTGGTCCACATGTTGAGCAGCTCCACGATCCTGTCGTCGAGGCCCTCTCGATGGAAGACCAGGGGCACCTCGTAGATGGTCTCCACGTCCTTAGCGGTGATGACGGCCTCGGGCTCCACGTTGCAGTACAGGGCTATCTTGGCCTTGAGCTCGGGGGGCAAGAAGCGATCGGTGCGGCAGAGGATGATATCGGGCTGAATCCCTATCTCGCGCAGCTCCTTTACCGAGTGCTGGGTGGGCTTGGTCTTGAGCTCGCCGGCTGCGGGGATGTAGGGGACCAGGGTCACATGGACATAGAGGCAGTTCTCCTTGCCCACGTCCCCCCTGAACTGTCTTATGGCCTCCAGGAAGGGCAGGCTCTCGATATCCCCCACGGTTCCCCCGACCTCGGTGATGACCATATCGACGCCGTCGGCCAACTCCGCCACGGCCCTCTTGATCTCATCGGTGACATGGGGGATGACCTGAACGGTGGAGCCGAGGTAATCGCCGCGCCGCTCCTTGAGGATCACGGAGTAATAGATCCTGCCGCTGGTGTAATTGTTCTTCTTGCCCATCTGGGCGTGGGTGTAGCGCTCGTAATGGCCGAGGTCCAGATCCGTCTCGGCTCCGTCCTCGGTGACGTAGACCTCCCCGTGCTGAAAGGGATTCATGGTGCCTGGGTCGACGTTTATGTAGGGGTCGAACTTGAGGAAGGTGACGGTGAGGCCCCGGCTCTCCATCAGGGCCCCGATGGAGGCCGCGGCGAGCCCCTTCCCCAGGGAGGAGAGGACCCCTCCTGTGATGAAGATGAACTTACTCCTGGTGTGTCCCACCGTCGCCCTGTACCAGACGGTCCAAGAGCCTGAAGCCCTCCTTCAAGAAGATCCCCCTTTCTGCCTCCCTCTCCGAGAAGGCCCGAAAGCCCCCTGAGGAGCCCCCGGAGGAGTCGTAGATGAGGAAGGGCACGGGCTCTGCCACATGGGTCCTCAATTGGAGGGGGGTGGGGTGGTCGGTGATCACCATGAGCCTGAAGGACCACCCCTTCTTCCTCATCCCCTCCACGACCCTCCTCACCACGTCCTGATCGAAGCGCTCTATGGCCCGGATCTTCTCCTCGAGGTCCCCCATGTGGGAGGCCTCGTCCGGGGCCTCTACGTGAAGGTAGAGCAACTCCCCTTGCTCCAGGGCCTCGAGGCCGTAGTCGGCCTTGGCGCGGTAGTCCGTATCCAGCCACCCCGTAGCCCCTGGTACCTGGATCGGCTCCAAGCCCGCGTAGATCCCGATCCCCTTTATCAAGTCCACAGCCGCCACCACCCGGCCCCTCAATCCGTAACGTTCCTGGAGGGTCGGCATCCGGGGCTTGCGACCTTGGCCCCACGGCCATATGGAGTTGGCGGGCGGCTTCCCCTGTCGCGACCTGCGACGGTTCACGGGATGCCCCTCCAGGACCTCCCGAGCAGCCTCTATGAGCTCGAGGAGCTCCTTCGCCCCCTCCCCCCGCGGCAAATAGGCCCCCACCTCCCGTCCCATGATGTCGTGGGGCGGGGTGGTCTCGAGGTGATCCCTCCCTCGGCGCCAGATCAGCAGGTGGCGGTAACCCACCCCCGGGAAGAAGCTGAAGGGACCTCCGCCGAGGGTGGCCTCGAGATCGGAGATGATCTGTCGCGCCTCCTCCGAGGGGATATGTCCCGCGCTGTAGTCGGCCATCACCCATCGGCCATCCGAGGGACGGAGGGTGACCAGGTTACACCTGAAGGCCACGTCCTCAGGGGCCAGTTCCACCCCGATGGACGCCGCCTCTAAAGGGCCGCGCCCCGTGTAATAAAGGACAGGGTCATATCCGAGGATGGAGAGGTTGGCTATCTCGCTGCCGGGGGGAAAGCCCTGGGGGATGGTGACCGCCAAGCCCAGCTCCCCACCCTTGGCCAGTTGATCCATCCAGGGCGTCCGGGCGGCCTCAAGGGGCGTCCTCCCCCCGAGTTCCTCGAGGGGACGATCGGCCATCCCATCGCCCACCAAGATCACGTATTTCCGCTCCTTTTGCAACTTCCGTTCCTGAGACTTCTTATACCATGGAGGAGGGCCTTGTCAAAGGGGAAAGCCTAAAGGACCATGATCCTCAGGGCATCGAAGGTGAACTTGAGGCCGAAGAAGAGGAGGAACCCCCCGGAGAGGGCGAAGACCGCCTTCTGAAAGCCCTTGCCGAAGAAGCGCCCGCCCTTGAAGGAGAGGACGGAGAGGAGGGAAAGCCAGAGGAAGTCACAGAGCCAATGGACCAGAGCGAAGAACACGAAGCCCAGGACGCCGAAGCTCAGGGAACGCATGATCAGGGCCGCCCCCACGGTAGCCCACCAGATCAAGAAGTAGGGGTTGCCCAAACTGAGGAAGGCCCCCGCCAGAAGGGTGGAGCGATGATATCGCCCCTCTCCCACCTCCGCGGCTCTCGCCCCCCGGAGCATGCCGAGGCCGGTGAAGAGGAGGAAGCCACCGCCCAAGAGGGAGATGAGGCCCTTCATATAGGGAAACTTGAACAAGGCCCCGAGGCCGTAAAGGATCAAGACCATCAAGGGGAACTCCACCATACCATGGCCAAGGGCCACCAAGGCACCGGTCTGAGGGGCCTTGCTCCCCTTGCCCACCGAGATGGCGGTCAAGGGCCCGGGGGCCATGACCCCAGACAGCGATATGAGGACCGCCTCGCCCAAAAAGAGGAGGTAGGCCATGGCCATCATCTAAATCCATCGTCCCCCCATTGTCAAAGTCCCAGCAGCTCTGCGGCGTTCCGCCAGAGGATCCTCTCCTTCGTCTCCTCGGCCAGCGGGAGGGCGAGGACCCTCTCGATCAAGGACTTGATGTCGGGGACCCCCGGCCAGTCGCTACCGAAGAGGAAGCGGTCCGGGTACCTCTCGAGGTTCGGGAACCACTGAAGGAGGACCTTGGCCGGGATCCCAGCGATACCTATGTAGAGGTTCCGGTGGCGGGTGATGAGCCAAGCGGCCCGATCGTACCAGAAGGGCCTGCCCCCGTGCTCCATGATGATCTTCAGCCGGGGGAAGTCCTCGGCCACGTCGTCAAGCAGAAGGGGATCCCCGTACTTGACCCGTGAGCCCTTGAAGATGGAGGTGCCCGTGTGGAACATCACGGGCACCTCCAAGGATTGGGCCACCTCGTAGAAGGGATAGAGGGAGGGATCGTTGGGATAGAAATGGGCGTAGGTGGGCAGCATCTTGAAGCCCCTCACCCCGAGGACCTTGACGGCCCTTTCGGCCTGTTCTGCCACGGGGGTGTCCTCGTAGAGGCAGATCGAACCGAAGGGGATCAGCTCCTCGTGGCCCTTGCAGAAGGAGGCCGTGAACTCGTTGGGGACTACCCCTGTGGCCCGAGGGGCGTACTCGGAGAGCACCACGGCCCTTCCCACCCCCTGCTCCCTCAGGTATGCGATGAGCCCCTCAGGGATGATCCCCTCGGAGAACCTCTCGTAGTAGGTGGGGTTTACCTCCCTGAAGAAGTCCACCACCCACTCCGTCCAATGCCTCTTCGTGCCGACGTGGAGGTGAAAGTCGATCACCTGCATCCGTGCTTCACACCTCCCCGCCGAAGGCCTCTATTATCCTTCGGGTGAGGGCCTCGCAGATCCCCAGGACCTCCTCTACTTCCTCCTCCCGCAGCCCCTCCCAGTGCATGCCCGCCACGACGACCACCTTCCTGTTCAAGGCCTTGGCCAGGTCCTCCGCCACGGCCTTGGCCACCACGTCCTCCTTGTGCCCGAGGAAGGTGAAGACGGAGCTCGTGGCGCTTATCTCCTTGGGGTCCCTAAGGCTCGGTCGGGGCTCGGCCATTCCCACAGCCCCGATGTGAGGCTTGGCCCCACCGAAGAGGAGCACCACCAGGTCCTCCTCCAGGGCCTTCACCCATGCGGTGACCTCAAGGCGTCCCCTTCGCTCCGAGACCTGCCAAGGCCCCTCTGCCATCCCGCAAGGAGTGATAACACGCCCTCCCTCGATGGACAAGGGGGAAATTCCCCCCTTGTAAGACACCCTCGAGTCGAGGGGGTCCCCTTATCCCTTCTCCTTAACGGGCTGCCTGAGGATCGTCCTCAGCCTCTCTGCGGGGGTCTTCCTCGGATCGGAATCGGAGAGGTAAATCTCGTGGTGAAACCCGTTGAAGGTAAACCCCTCTGCCTCCATCAGTTCGTACAACTTCGCCAAGGATTCCGGCTCGGTCGAATAGGGTCCGACGTGAAGTATCTGGACACATCTGCCTTCCGCTATCTCCTCGAATTTGATCTCCTTCACCAGGTCGAGGCCCTTCCTCTCCAGGACTTCCTCTTTCGCCCTCTGGACGATCTCATGGGTCACGAATTCGGGCTGGCGGATCAACAACCTCCATCGCCATTCTTCACGGGGGACTTCCAAATAATGTCTGTCGGAATCCACCCACCACAGGCCTTCGAGTTTAGCCACTGTGAAATCCCTGCCTTCCTTTTTCATCAGCATCTTGATGCCATAGGCGAGAGCATAGAGGGCGCCGATCTTACTTTGGAACTCCTCCCCCTCGGGGGCGCCCCTTCCCTCTATCGTCAGGAAGTACCCTCCTTCAACGTCGACGATCTCAGGGGTAGTCTTTGCCGTGTAATACCCATCTTTGACACCTAAGCCTTGGATTTGATCCCTCAGGGGGCCCCAAATGCCCAAGGGATGGCATCGAGTCTTTTCAGCCAACGAAAATTGTAGTGCCTAGAGATTTGAGGTTGGTCTTGACATCCACCAGTTTGCTAAAGTAGCTGTGCTATGTACGTGCGGGTGAAGCGGTTCCGCAACAAGGACGGATCGGTCAGGGAGTACCTGTACATCGTCAAGGGAGTGCGCGTGGACGGAAAACCCCGCCAGAAG
>Ga0190361_1000143_pt1 | contig 29406 bp, 29 predicted proteins | sample 48721845_MG_FD_161273 | JGI IMG/M metagenome (GOLD analysis project Ga0190361, IMG submission 161273) | Hydrothermal vent microbial mat bacterial communities from Southern Trench, Guaymas Basin, Mexico - 4872-18-4-5_MG | ecosystem: Environmental > Aquatic > Marine > Hydrothermal vents >... | reverse complement strand
AGGATCTTTTTTGAGATACAAAGAGTGCAGTTTGATACCATTTTTTCATGAAATTGAATAACTGCCTGACAAAAATCCGTGCCATCATTTCTTTATGTTCATAGAGACCAGTTATAGAATCCACTATTGTGTATTTGATTTTGTAGGTTTTAATAGTATAGGCAAGTGTATCAAGTAGTGTAGGCATTTCCTCTCTTAGGGAATGGTAAGAAGCAGCGTCTATTATAATTATATTTTCATCGATCACACTAAAATCTATTCCCATTGCAGCAGCTCTTTCTTTTAGACCCATGGAAAGAAAAGCGGCGGGGGTCTCCACTGTCACAAATGCAACCTTTTCACCTTCTACAGCACGTTTGATTGCAAACTGTTCAACGAGTAAAGATTTGCCCGTATCAGAGACACCTGTTAAATTGATTACGGCATATCTGGGAATCCCTCCAAGGGATTGCTTTATGACTTTCCCGTTTTCTATTTTACTTGTGAAGAAAAGATCGTCCAGACCCTCGATTCCAGTGGAAACTCCTTCCAAAATTGGAGCTTTCTTTCCAACATCCTTCAAAACCTGGATTGCTTCGTTGACTGGATTCATTTTTCCCCTCCTTTTATATATTTCCTTATATTAAATACCCTGTTTTATGTGAATTATCAAGGGCTTGACAATTCATATGAATAAAGGTAATAAATACATCCCAAAAACAAGATGAAGGAGGTGCAATATGAAGCTTTCCCCGAAAGCTGAAAAAATACTGAAGAGAGCAACAAAGATTTCTGAGGCCAGTAAGGATTTTATCACAGATACTGATCATCTTTTACTGGCCCTTTTTGATGTTAAGGAAGACAATCCGTTCAGGAGGTGGCTTTCCAAAAATGGAGTTAATCCTGATGCAGCTCAGAGAGAGATAGAAAGAGCGGTTTCTCGTCTTAGAGAACAGCTCGATAAGCTGGCTGCGTCCTATACTCAGGCACTTGAAACCAAGGGTGAGGAGTTAGAAAATACTCACGGGGAATCCCTTAAAAGAAAAATATGCAGAGCATTTCTCAAACACATGGAAGATTATTTCACAAGGGAATTAAAGGGTGAAAGAGAAAGGGATATGGCTCAAATTCATGTGAGGAGATGGGTCCCTTCCAGAACCAGGACATCCATTTTCGATGAGTTCTTCAGTGAGTTCTTTGAAGACTTTTTCCCGAGAGAAAGAACCAGAAACTGGGTGATGCGCGAAGAGGTGATAGAAGTACCCAGAAGTTTTGTTAATCTTGTGAGAGAAGCAGCAAAGGAAAGTAATCTTTCCCCTGATGATACAAACAAAATACTCTATGAGCTGGCAGATATTGAGGACAGACTGAGAACAACTCTGCACGATGTATATAACAATGGTGTTGATCCCCGCAGAATAATTGCCAGATTGAGATATAATCTTTTGGGAGAGGAGACCGAAACTTATAACTCACATTTATTGGATGAAATTTTAAAATCCGCCTCCCAGGAAGGAGAAATCACGGTTACTGATCTTGTAGATGCGCTAGAGCGTAATCCAAAAACTGTGGGTGGATATTATCTTTCTCAGATTCTTCAGAACGTCAGTGGCACAAGGAGGGAGGACATGAGAGATTTAAGGAGTGAACTAAGAGAAGAAGAGAAATCTGATCTTGAAAAATTCACCATAGATTTAACCCAACTTGCAAGGGAGGGTAAACTTGATCCTGTTATTGGCCGTGAAAAAGAAATCGAGCAGATAATGGAGATCCTTACCCGCAGACAGAAGAATAATCCTGTTCTTGTGGGTAAAGCAGGAGTGGGCAAAACCGCCATTGTGGAAGGTCTCGCGCAGAAGATAGTGAAGGGTGAAGTTCCTTCCAAGCTCAAAGACAAAATAATCCTCCAGCTCGATATGGGAGCCCTTGTGGCCGGTACGAGATATAGAGGCGATTTTGAGGAGAGACTTAAAGGAATTATTGATGGTGTGAAACAGAAGGGTAATGTTATCCTCTTCATAGACGAGATTCATAATGTCGTGGGAGCCGGTAGAGCTGAAGGTGCCATGGATGCTGCTAACATACTCAAACCTGCCCTTGCAAGAGGTGAATTTCAGGTAATAGGGGCTACAACCCCTGATGAATACCGGAAATATATCGAAAAGGATTCTGCACTTGAAAGAAGATTTCAGCCTGTGTGGGTGGAAGAGCCGGATGTGAATACGACCATTGAAATTCTCAAGGGGTTAAGGCAGAGATATGAAGAACATCACAATGTGAAGATCAGTGATGAAGCCATTGAGCAGGCTGTGAAGTTAACCCATAAGTATATACAGGATAGATTCCTTCCAGACAAAGCCATCGATGTACTTGACCAAGCTGCTGCAAGGAAGGCTATGCAGGCGGGAAGCTCTGGAGAGAATAGAGCGAAGAAGATAAAAGAGCTGGAAGCAAAGGTGAGAGAACTGGAGGGGATGGCTAACAAGGCAGAAGAGGAAGGGAAGGTCGAGGAATGGGAAAAATACGAGGATGAAATTAAGAAATTAAAAAAAGAACTGTTAATCCTCAAAAATTCCAAGGATAAAACTGAAAAGAAGGTGGAGGTAACAGGGGAGGATATAGCAGAGGTAGTATCCAGATGGACTGGTATTCCTGTTCAGAAAATGCTGGAGGAAGAAAAGAAGAAGCTCCTATCCATGGAAAAGCATTTACATAAGAGGGTAGTTGGACAGGATGAAGCTGTAAGGGCTGTTTCTGAAGCAATTAGGAGAGCAAGAGCCGGAGTATCTGATCCGAGGAGACCTCTAGGTTCTTTCCTGTTTCTTGGACCTACAGGAGTGGGTAAGACGGAGCTTGCCAAAACTCTTGCCGAGTTTCTCTTCGGTGACGAAGACGCAATGATCAGACTTGATATGTCCGAATTCAAAGAGGAACATTCGGTGGCGAAGCTCATTGGGGCTCCACCTGGGTATGTGGGATATGAGGAAGGAGGCAAATTAACCGAAGCCGTCAGAAGGAAACCCTACTCGGTTATCCTCCTGGACGAGATTGAGAAGGCACATCCCAGAGTATTTGACCTATTTCTCCAGGTTCTTGACGATGGAAGGTTGACAGATTCACAGGGCAGGACGGTCTCTTTCAGAAATACTGTGATTATAATGACCTCAAACATAGGCAGTGAGTATCTGAGAGACCTGATGGAGAGATATAATCCGCGTTTTGAGGCACTTTCAAGAAAACTTAATGAGCTGGATGAAAGGAAGAAGAAGGGTGAGATTGATGAAAAGACCTATGAAAAGGAGAGAAAAGATGTCCTTAAGGAACGAGAGAGACTGGAAGAGGACTTTTCCAGAGAGTTTGAAGAGGCTAAAAAGAAGGTTCTGGATGTGGTAAAACATACATTTAGACCTGAATTTCTCAACAGGATCGACGAAATTGTTGTCTTCCACCCGCTTAAATGGGAGCACATCCTCTCCATTGTGGACATTCTGATAAACAACCTGAGGGTGAGGCTCAGAGATAGACAGATGGATATTGAACTTACTGAAAGGGCCAAAGACCTTCTGGGAAGGCTGGGATTTGATCCGGTAATGGGTGCAAGACCCTTAAAGAGGCTGATCCAGAAAGAAATTGAGAACAAGCTCTCCAGCATGATATTAAGAGGAGATGTAAAGGAAGGGGATACAGTGGTAGTGGATGCAGAAGAAGGAGAATTCAAGTTAAAGAAAAAGTAATTGAACTTGGAAAGAACTTACTTAGAAGCCGGGGGTTATCCCCGGCTTTTTTATTCCCGTAGTAACACATTCTCGTTGGAAAACACCTTCAGTGTGGCGATAATCCCAAGTGCCGCGTAGACAATGTTCGACATAACGGTGATAAGAAGGAACATTATATTTATTTCTCCCATCATAATCATCTTGATTGCTTGCGTCATGTTGTATACTGGTATAAAGGCGCCTTTAAGACTTACAGTTGTATCCGGGGATGTAATGCTTATCACAGCTGGTAAAATTACAATAAACATGAGGGGTGTTAAATAGCTTTGTGCTTCTTTGTAACTCTTTGCAAAGGAAGCGATTGCCACTTCACAAGATGCCGCAAAAAGGGAAAATGGTACGAGAGTCAGTACAAGAAGAAGAACGACAGGTAAATTAAAGGGAAGAGAATTTATTATGACAGAAAGTGCTGGGTCCTTAACGAATACCTTTGAAAAGGTGAGCATGGTAATACTGTAGCTTACGGCATAGAGCAGCGCCGAAAGTATGGCAACTACCGCCACTGCTATTAGTTTTGCCATAGCTATCTCGGTTCTTGTTGCAGGTGATGAAAGAAGAATTTCTATGGTGCGTCTCTCTTTCTCGCCAGCTGTTGCATCAATAGCAGGATATGTGGCTCCTGAAAATATCATGATAACAAGTAAATAGCCGAGTAAGATACCTGCAAAAAGTCCTGCAAGTTTTCTAGGTGGGGCAACATTAACTTTCTTAATTTCGAAAGGTTTTAAAATTTCTTTATTAATTTTATAATTCTCTAGCTTTTTAAAGATGAGGTTCTCTTTTAATACCATGAGTGCCTTTTCGCACCGTTCTGCTGCTACCTTAGACTCCTTACTACTTGCATCCATATATACAATATAAATCTTATTCTTGTAATTTAATCCTGCTTTTGCTTTTTTATCTATAATGTCTTGAGAGGGATTTGAAGAAAAGAGGATGTTTAACTTACTATCTCTCAGAAGCCTTACTAGTTCATTATCCTTAATTTCATTACTGACTGCCACGGTATAAGTTTCTCTAAATGTCCTTTTCTCCCTTGCATATGCAAAAAATGATACAACAAAAATTAAAAGAGGTATGGCCACAAGAGGGATTATTATCATACTAAGTATGGTTCTTTTATCTCTCACAATGTCCAGAAGCTCTTTATAAATCAGTGTACCTATCCTCATGCTCCGTCCTCTTTTATTAATTGGAGAAACACCTCTTTTAATCTTGTTCTACCCGTCATTTTTCTGAGTTCCTCCATAGTACCTTCCGCCCTTTTTCTTCCCTTGTGAATTACGAGAATCCTGTCTGCCAGATATTCTGCTTCCTCCATAATATGGGTGGACAGAATAATAGCTTTACCCTTGTCCCTTTCTTCTTTAATGAATTTCTCCACAATCTGTGAAGATGGTACATCAAGACCTTGAGTTGGCTCATCCAGAATCAGGATTGGAGGGTCATGGACAATGGTTCTTGCGACCTTGACCTTCTGCTTCATCCCAGTGGAGAGTTTTTCAATTCTGGTATGAGCAAATTCCTGCATGCCGAGTGACTCTATTAATTCATCCACCCTTCTTTTGAGAGTATTCCCTTTTAGCCCAGAAAGACGCCCAAATAATGAAATTACCTCATGAGGTGTCAATCTATGGTATAATCCACTTTCCGAAGGAAGATAACCTATGGATTGTCTTACTTTATCCGGTTTTTCAAGAATATTGTATCCATTGACGTAAGCTACCCCGTATGTAGGTCTAAGAATGGTTGATAAGACCCTCAATGTAGTGGTTTTGCCTGCTCCATTGGGTCCCAAAATCGCAAAGATTTCCCCAGGTTTTACTTCAAATGAAAGTGAATCAACTGCTCTTACAATGCCTCTTTTTTTATCCTGGAAGAATCTGGAAATATTTTCTGCTCTGACTATGGATTCACTCATGAATTAAATTATCCTAAGCCAGTCTGAAAGGAGAAAGCCTATCCTTCCGATTAGAAGTGAGACACGTGCCATGACAGTATAACCAAAGGAAGCACCAAAGGATATCATAATAAATATTATGCCAGTTCTTGCTATTTTCCCGGGTGTACCCTTATGTTCAATAGAAAAGAAGAAATAGAATATTGTTGTGAGAACCCCCACGATGATAATAAGATTATTTACTGTTTCGTATATGGAACCCGGAACCCATAAAGGAATGATTGTTGCTTTGAGCTGTGGAAATAAAGTGCCTTGCAACGCTCCAATAATTCCAAGTCCGGCGCCCAGCCCAACGGTAAATGCCATAGGCCATCTTGAGATCCAACTTATCTTTGGAATGAGCCTCGTTAACATCATAAGTCCAAGAATAAAAGGTATCAATGCGAGTATGATACCTTGGGAACCTGTGAATATCGGTTTAAACACAAGGGGATACAGGGTGAAACTCCATACATAAATAAGCCAGTATGCAGCTGATACACCCACATAGAGATGTTCAGCAAATTTATAAAAAGGGTTATCTCTGTATAGAAAGCTGAATATAAAAAGGGTTAATGTTGCTGCGATCCAGACTCCTATTGTATTAGCCATCTAATTCCTCCACGTAATTTAGGATTATCTCTGCGTACCTGAGGGCTTTTTCCGCTTCTTCCTTTGTAGGAAGTCCATTCCAGTGGGCTGCAAGAAGAGGAGAAGTTATATCCTCCTCAAGTGTATATTTGGTGAGAAAATCTACCATTTCTTCAATATCCTCACCCTTACCTGTTTTTTCTATAAAAATTTTGAACACATCCTCCAATTTCCTCTCATTGGTTTCCATTTCACTGTAAATCATAGACATAAGACTTTTACAGGCAGATTTTCTGGATAAGAGGCACACTGTTTTGAAATCCCCGATATCAAATTTCTTTTTAGCCTTTATCAAATCCTCTCTTGAACTCTCAATCCAAGTAGCTTTCATTTTCTTTTCCTCTTCTCAAGTAAATAGAGGATATTTCCAATCACAATCAATACGATGATAAGTATATGTACTGCTGATTGGGCGGGCATACCTCTTGTGGCAATGGCGGGTTTACCCAGAAGAGTTTCATATTCTGCTGCTCCTTTAAGACCTGCTACCAGTCCTTTCAGCTGACCTGAATCGAGGTACGGATAATTTTCGGGTCCCATTACTGCTGTGACACATCCCACGAGAAAAACACCAAAACGAGCCTGAGCATAGCGGATCCATGCTGTTATGCCATAGCCAGATGCAAAATCAACCACAATAGCAAAGTCCTTAAGATTATGGATGTTTCTTGTGATTTCCATGGAGTCAAGAGGAACTCCTCTCACATCTTCGGGAAATATATCTCTTATCTCTTTCCCCAGAGATACTATCACAGCCTCTGCACCGGGCTTGAAGCCAAGGTTCACAAAATCTTTACCGTATTCTTTATCGTATTCTTGGGCCACATTCTTGATCACCTGATCTCCTAAAGCCAGTCCAAGAGCATCAACAACTGAAAGATAGACTACCTTGAGGTTTTTTCTGAAGGCATGCCTTACTATAGCATATACCATGGGGTTAACTTCTGGCATTGTCCCTGGGCCATAATCAGTTGAAATAAGGATATATGAGCCCTCTTTAAGTGTGTCTATCGCTTGGAAAGCATTCAAAACAGGCTCGCTGACTGTTACTGTTTTTCCTTTTAAGAATAACATGGGTATTATTACAGCAAGCGCCACAACAAGATATACTATTCTTCTAGTTACATGCACATTCATCTTAAATATGGCCTTTCAATTCCAAGTATAATTCTCAAAGACATACCCACTGCTCCAAGAGTTATTCCTATCCCGATACCTCTCTGAACAGCCATACTGGGTATCTTCATTATCCATTCGGCAATTAGCGGGAGTTTATGCCATAAAGCATATCCTGCAGGGACTCTTCCAAGCATCACAATAGAGGCAGCAAATAAAAGTAGAGCCGCTTCAAGTCTGCGAATCCTGAAGGCTCTGAAGGCAGCAGACGCCATAAAGAATGCAAGGAGTGAGAACATGGTAGATTGCAGGGGAGCGAGTACATAGTTAAAGTTAAACATGAAGGGTGAGTTAATATAGAAAGCATCCTTATACTTTACGATAGAGTATATGCCGAAGGCAAAGGTCATAAAAAAGCCCAATACGAGAACAAGACTGTAGAAAGTGTTCTTACCTCTTGAGACCTGAAACACATGTTTCTTAAGAAGGTTCCACACCCCAACGAACATTGCAAAACCACCAATTATAGCATACCAGCGAAGTAGTATCTGCTGTGTCTGCGCAAGTGGAGTTAAGAAGAAAGCCAATATCACTATAAATGCGGTAAGAATTGTTATTAGAAGCGGTACCTCTTTTCTCATCACTTAATCTCCAAGAGGAAAGATAAGTCTATTATTCCAAAAGTTTTTAAAAGAATAGCCATGATCAAAAAAACCATAATTACAGCCTTTGCGAGGTCTTCAGCTTTAAGGGAACCCAGAAGAATAGGCTCTCTGGATAAATATGCAGAGGCAGCCAACATTTCCTCACCAATGAGTGTATAGTCACAGGCCGCTATGAAAAATGGGAGCTGCGTAGTTGCAGTTGTTCCAGCAATCTGTATAGCCCCTGCAGAGAAGGCTGTTTCCGCAAGAATAAGAGATTCTGCATAGAAATAACCCTGGAGGAAAACCGCTCCTGGTTTTTCCCTCATGATGATTCCATCCGCTCCAGCAGTGAACCCAAATTGGTCACTAGTGAGATACATGATATTATTGGGATTGTATAGATCAGGCCTCCCAGCATCAAGATATGCCTCTTTTACCACCTCCTGCGCTGTGGTCATAACAAGGGGATCAGCATTAGGCATGATGAGTTCTACACCATATTCCGCAGCCTTCCGCGCCACTTTTCTTAAAATGCCGAGGCTGGCTATAGTTGTGATACTATTAAGTCCCACAAGACCGGGCAAATAAACCACCGGTTTTCCCATTTCAGCGGACCGCCCTATGGCATCATCCAAAGCCTCAAGGCCCGGAATTTTCCTGATGAAGAGCTCTCCACCCTTCTTTGCCTTTTCAATAAAATAAACAAAAATGATTCCAAGAAATACGAGAACCACAAGAAGGGGAAGCTTGCCTTTCTGGAAGACTTCAGGAGCCGAAATGAGTAAATTAATCAAAAGTTTCATTGATTCATATATTAAATAAAACCTCCGGTTCAGTCAACCGATAGGACTGTGTGGCTTTAAGTTTATTCCAGTGTTATGTCTTCCTCAGGGGGTTCACCTAAAAATACATATCTTCCCAGTGCTCTCTGGTAAAGACTCCAGCGGGCCTTTTCATCAACTCTTTCCCCCTGAGCCTTCAGAAATTGAAATACCTTCACATCAAGATTGTCTATAAAATGCAGAATCTGGGCTTCGAGGGTCATGGGCCTTATGGGAGAACCCCATTCAAGCTCTCCGTGATGGGAGAGAATCATATGCAGGAGCTTCATGGACAGTTCCCTCGGGAACTGCCCCATGAAGTCTTCAATCTCTTTAATTTTCCTAGACACAAGTTCATATCCAAGCACTATGTGACCAAGAAGTCTTCCCTCATCTGTGTAATCTATTTCCGGGAAAAATTTGAATTCATAAATCTTCCCTACATCGTGGAGAATAGCTCCTGTGATCAGAAGGTCCTCATCAACTTCGGAGTATCTCTTTGAAACCGTCTCTGCCAATCTTGTGACAGAAAGTGTATGCTCGAGAAGTCCGCCGATGTATGCATGATGCATCATCTTAGCAGCAGGAGCCCGGGAGAATCTCTTCATAAATTTTTCATCATTGATGAAGGAATGGAGGAGTTTTCGGAGATGTGGATTGGCTATATTCCTGGCTATGGAAATAAGATCCTTTTGCATGAGTTCAATATCCCTATCAGTATGGGGAACAAAGTCTCTGATATCGAAATCTTTTATCCTCTGGGCATCTACAATTTTCATAGTAACTTCGTCATTAAGTCGATAAACTTTTGCCTTGAACCTGTAAACTTTTTCTTCCTCTAGTACCTTATCTAGTAAATCAACGTTGTCAAAAAGTCTTGCCTTAATAGATCCAGAAATATCTTTAAGTGTCACTTCGAGAAAATGGCTGCCATCCCGTTGCTGTTTTTTGTTTATTTTCAGGACGAGAAAGATCTCCTCAATTTCCCTTTCGAGATAATCCTTTAAGTCTTTTACAAAGATTTTCTTCATCTTACTCCTATCCCAAGTGTTGGTATTTCTTCCCTACCTATAAATTCCTGCACAACAGAGGCCTTTCCTTCATGATAAGGAAGCCGTTTCCTGAATTCCTTCTCAATTACATCTTTTCTTTTAGCATATAAAAAGCCAGTGGGAGCCCTTAATAATATTTTTAATTCCTCTCTATAATTCTCCTTGATGAGGTTTGCCATTTCCTCTATTACTATTCTTCCTCTGTTATTGAGTTTGTCACTACCTTTTTCAAACATGGAATCAGCTGCAAAAATTGCAAAATATTCACCATCTTTTTCAAATTTGAAACCTGTGACCATAATATCACCCTGATAGACTCTTCTCATGCGACCATATTCGTCCCTGTATTTTAATAATACAGAATAGGGAGTCAGAAGCTTTAAAACACCGGAAGGAGTTCTGCCATCCCATACGATTTTATCTGGGATTTTCCCTTTACCTTCAAAGATTTTTATGGTGTCCATCTCGGGGGAAATAATAAATAGCTTCCACGAAACTGGCTTATATCTGGGTTTTCTAATCCTCAACTGGATTGAGTTCACAAACATGGAGCCGGCCACAGGCTTTCTAATATAAGGATTATTTAATTTGACTGCGTCCTTAAAGAAACCCTCCGAGATGTCGGAGATGAGGAGAAATAGTTTTTTTTCTTTTTCTTCCATCACTGAATTTACAGGTGCAAAAGCGTCGGGGAGAGTGAATAATCCAGGCTTCTGTACATTTTCAATTTTGAATTGTGCCTTCTCCTGTACCACCTCTTTTTCTTCAATAGGATCTTGCTGAGCAAAAGAATTAGAAATAAAAGTCAAAACAGTTATTACTATATAAGCTGAAATATAACGGTTAATATTCCCCATTCTTCCTTACTCCCTGGTTCAAATATCCACATTTTTAAGGCATTTATTGCCGCTCTGTCAAGTTCTGGATACCCTGAACTCTTTAATATCACTATATTGGATTTTACATGGCCGTCTGTAGAAACCCAGAATTTCAGAGAAACAGTACCCTCTGCACCCTCTCTCAAGGCCCACGCCGGATATCTGGGAGAGTATTTTTTGATAATTTTTCTTTTTGCAAGTGGTCCCGATAAAGAAATCAGTGGTTTTGATTCTGTTTTTTTGCTTTCGCTGGTACTCAAAGATATTTTTCGTTTTGGAACCGTAACTTCTCTGATACTTGCCACCTCTTCCTCCACTTCAGGCTCTGAAGTTTCAACAAGTTTAATTTTGCCTGCAGGTATAGAGGTGCCTCCTCCTGCAATAATTGCACCCTCTTCCCCTAAAGCTGTGCCCGTTTCAGAAGAAGTCAACGAAATTTTAGCCGGAGGTTCTTCCAGAATTTCCTTTATACTTTTGCCTTTGCCAGTGATAGAAATTACTTCATCCACTCCCTCGAGGCTATTTCCTGCTTCAAAAGAAGTCAGGTTGATTTTCGCTTCTATCCCCTGGGGTTCCTCAATGCCACCACTGACCGAAAGGTCAATAATGGGAGCATTTGAGGTTGTTTTTTCAATAGAGGATTTTTCAATGTCAATTCGCTCCACTCCAGGAACTTCGAGGTTTATTTTTTTCTTCACAACTACCTGTTCAGCTTTCTCTCCCTTGCTTTCTTTTGCCTTTTCCTTGGCAAGGAATTTAATAACCTTTGGGTTGATATTTCTGGGAAGTTGTTCTTCTATCAATTCTACTTCGCGTAGCTCTTCCAGGGCCTTTCTTTTTTGTTCCTGCACTTTGGAATAATAACTTATAAAAAAGCCGTGAAAAATTAAAGAAAGTAAAGTTGTTATTATAATTGTTCTGTTGTTATTCATTTTCTTTCCTCTTCACGACAGCCAGGGCAACTCTTTTACATCCACATTTTTTCACCCGATCAAATATCTCCAGTACTTTCCCCCAATCTATTTCTTTATCGGCTCGTATTACAACAAGCTTGTAATAGGGCATTTCGGTGTCACTTTCTTCAATTTCCTTTACCAATTTAATAAGGCTGTCTTCATCCTCAATCTTTGTATTGTTAAAATAAAGGTTTCCATCACTTTTCAATGTGATTGAAATATTATCTTCAAGATCTGCTTCTATAACTCTTGCTTTAGGCAGATCTGCTTTTACAGCACTTTTTGTCATCAGATGAGGGGCAGCTGCAATAAGTATCACCAAAACGAGGAGAGCAACTCCAGCCATAGGGAAAAGTTTTTCTCCAATATCTATTTCCTTCATTTTCTCCGTACCCTTTTCATTATAACAACATCTTTTGCCCCCTGGGCTTTCGCAAGATCTATGAGCTGTATAACCCTGTCATACATTACCTCTGAATCTGCACTCACAATAGCTTTTTTTGTAATGCTTCTCTCGAGAAGTTTGGCAACAAGCACTGGTAGAGAATCAGGATCCACCTTTTCCTCATTCAATAAAATTGTTCCGTCCTTTCTTATGTAAATATTCACAGTCATATCTTGTCTCGACTTTCTCAAAGTGGTTTTAACCCTGCCTGCAGCACCTCGGGAAACAAATATACCAGATTCTAGGATGAAAGGAATAGCAAGCACAAACATTATGAGAAGCGAAAGACTTATGTCTACCATTGGAGCAAGATTGACTGTGGCTCTTCTTTTGGTATTCCGCTTTTTTATCATCTTTTAAGCTTTTCCTGCCAGTATTTATCTCTATAATACAATATCTTGTGTACTAGTGCATCAAGATATTCTGTGGTATCCTCGGTCTTTTTGACAAAATAGTTGTAGAATACAAGGGACGGGATAGCAATCATGAGACCAAATGCAGTGGTTAGAAGTGCTTCTGCTATACCAGCTCCAACTACTTCTGGTCCTCCGGAACCTGTAACAGCAATATTATGAAAAGCTTTGATTAATCCTACCACTGTTCCATAAAGACCAAGGAGAGGTGCGATCGCAACGATAGTGGACAGCCCTCCGAGAAATTTCTCAAACTTTGCCCTTTCCTCAAATACCATGGAATTCAGAAGTTCTCTCAGTTCCTGTTCTTCCATCTGAAGGTTCTCGAGGCCCTGTCTCAGAAGATTATGAAAGGGAGAATTTTTCCTCACAGCCATTCTTTTAAGTTCTTCTAATCTCATTTTGTTGAAACTTGACTCCATTATTCTTAATTCTTTGAAATAGTTAAATCTATGGCGAATATAAAAGATCGCCCTTTCGATTATAATTGCCAGTGCTACAATGGATACAATCAGTAGCAGTTGCATTGTATAACTTTCTTTGAATATCTCCAGCAGAGTTTTACCCAAAATCATTGGCTACCTCCGAGTTTTAATTTTTTTAATTTTTCTTCTGCCCTCATTCTTATGGATATATCAGGGGCAATATCGTGTACATACTGATAAAGGGTAATAGCTTCCTCACCATTACCCTCTCTTTCATATTCATTTGCAGTCTGGAAGAGTATATCGGAGGCCCTGAACAGGTCTCCCGATTCAGCGTATGCAATACCCATATTTTTCATTGCCTTAAGTTTGTATTCACTTCCTGGGAAACTGTCCACCACTGTTTTCAGCGCTGAAATAGCATCTTTGTATTTTTTTAGTTTTATATATGCAGTGCCAAGGCCAAAAAATGCTCTGTCTTTGTCCTCTTCATCTGGGTAGAAATCCAGAAATTTTTTGAAGGCAGAAGATGCTTCCTGCCATTTAGATAGGGTGAGGTACAATTGCCCCGAATATAGCAAGGCCTTAGGAGCCTTTTCACTCTTTGGAAAGGTGAGGGCAAGTTTCATGAATATTTGAGCGGCATTTTCCAGGTTCTTATTTTCATAAGCTTTAACACCAAGCTCATACAGAGCTTGGGCAGCAAGTTCACTGGATGGAAACAGTTTTATAAAATCATCTAGGGCATCTGGATTCTCTCTTGAATAGAAATAGTATGCCTGAGCCATTCCCTCCTTCACAGCATCCTTAAGCTCACTTTCTGGAAAAGTTACAAGAAATTTAGCATACTCTTGAATTGCAGTATCATATTCTTTTTTGTTGAAATAGTTCTGTGCAAGAAGGAGCTGTGCCCTCGCTGCTCTTTTCCCGGAGGGAAAGTGGTCAAGAAGCCAATTTAATAATGCGATGGATTTGTCGTATTCTGCAGCTTTATTATATGTGTCTGCTGCTCTGTAAGCTGCTTCTTCGGCTGCTTCGGCATTGCCGAAATTTGAAACAACATATTCCCAGGTCTTTACAGCATCGCCATAAGCTTTAAGTGCGTAAAGAGAGAGTCCCTTATAAAGTAGTGCCCATGGTTCAATAGAATGTCCATGGAAAGTTTTTGCAAGCGCAGCGAACTCTTTGAAAGCCTCCTTATAGTCACCACTATTGAAGTATACAATCCCGAGACCGTAATGGGATTGAATAAGCAATGTAGTGTCACTGTAAAGATTTGCCACTTCATGTAAAGCATTATAAGCTTCGTTGTATCTTTCCTCGCTCAAAAAACACCATCCAAGACCACATTTTGCATGTCCCAAGAGTAATCTATCTTTAAAATTTTGTTTAATATGAAGATAAATATTTTCTGCCTCAGAAATTTTCCCCCTTCTGTAAAGTGCTTCAGCCCTTGCAAGAAGTGCCCATCCTGCCCAGATGTTACTAGACGAGGTAAGGTCTTCCACAATAGTATTTGAAAAACTGATGGCTTTTTCTGGTTTTCCAGAACTGAGATAGGTGTATATCAGGTATGCAGCTGCCGGAAATCTGAATATGGAAGAAGGATAATTATCAACAATATAGAGAAAACTTTCTATTGCATCTTCCCTTTCTTCCTGAAGGAGGTTAGTAGCACCTTTGATATAATATCCAATACCACCGTATTTCCCGCCTTCAAAGAGTGAAGCAAACTGCGAAGAAATCACCTCAAGATTGGAAATATCACCCTTGAGCAGATATGCTTGAGCAAGCTTTAGGAAACATATTTCATCAAGTTCCACAGAAGATCCCGTTCTTGCCTTCTGGAGATACTCAATTGCACCATCAATATCGCCTGTCTTCAATTTTGCTGAGCCCGTGAAATAGGATGCAAGGTCCTTGAATTCAAAATAATCACGCTGTGTAAGGGGAAGGAGGATTTTAATGGCATTATCGTAATTCTCCTCTTTGTATTTAGCTATCCCGTCCATATACTTAACATAATCAGCAAGGATATGACTAGGAAAATCTTTTAGAAAACCTTCCGCTTCTATTTGAGTGGCAGAATAATCTCCATAGATGAAAAGTGCTTCCACTATGCCGAATCTGATAATCCCCTCGTCTATGCTGTTCTCGGGATTGGAAAGAAGTCTCCTGTATACATATATTGATTGATCAGGTTCTCTCAACAGTGCAAAAGCCCTGGCTTCGTAAAGCATGGCAAAGGGGTAGTCCGTCTTCTCGAAGAACTTAATTGCCTCCCTGTAATTTCTTCTTTTATAAGCAATTATGCCTCTTAAGAAAAGGGTTCTCGAACTGTTTTTGTAGTCCCTGAACCCTTCTGTCTTTTCCAAAAAACTGTTTGCTTTTTCTAGGTCTCCATTTAAACTGTGATACAGTGCCTCATAAATATAAACTTCAGGTTCCAAGTATGTTCCCTTTACCTTTTTTTCAAGTTTACGCAATTCCTTACCAAAAGCATTCCAGTCTCCCAGATTTAGTTTACACTCAGCGATCCTCAACCTCAGTTCATTTTCGAACCCCCTGAGGATTTTTTTATCCAGGAGCTCTTCATATACGCCGATGGCTTCCTGATATCTTCCTCTTTTGAATATTTCCTCGGCTCTGTAAAATTTTTTTATCTGTCCCTGTGTCAGAGACAATATCAGAATTAATGTGTTGATCATAATGCCACTCTCACCTTAACGAGTTTCCCTTTTTTGGTGTAAAAATTACCATCTTCGTCTTCTACAACTAGTTCATAATAATATTTACCTTCCACTACTATCCTTCCAGTTTCGTCCCTTCCGTCCCAGGCAATTCTTAACGGTGGGGTGCCTCTTCCACCAAATTCTTTAACTTTTTCACCGTCCTTGGTTAAGATTAGGAGCTTCCAGCTTTTCACATCACCTCTGGTTTTGGCATGGATAAGGATCCAGGCCAGTCCTCCTGATTCTGAAATGTCAAGGTATTTCCTGTCCACTTCGGCGTAAACTCTGAAACCCCCATATGAATATGTAAGGGTTACATGATGTATGTCCTGGAAGACAAGCTGGGACAGAGACATAGAGTATGTGTAGTCAATCTTTATATTCTTATCTCCAAGGGGTTTTTCAATTCCTATCCCTGCACTTATGTAGCTTCCATCATATCCACCTCTTAGATAGAGCATATTAAGAAGTCTTCCTTCACCGCCAAAAAAGCCTTTAAAACCACTATAAGAACTGTAATCAAGATCAACTGAGAGATTGAATTCAGGAGTGGGACTCGCTGAAATTCCCATTCTCAAGCCCAGGGGGGCTTTTTCTTTTTCTTTATAATACCTGATACTCATTGGTATTATGTTCCTTAAAACCAGAGAGGTTGCAAAGCCCGGTATAAAGGTAGAAGTAATTCCAATATCTGCACCAAAACCACTGGCTGTATAAGAACGAATTCTTCCATAATAAAGTTTCAAAGATAGGCCAGCATACAGGTGTTCCATGATTTTCTTACCAATTATGCCTCCACCGGCTATTTCAAGAAAATCATATTCACCCTGAGGTCGATTGTTTTCATCTCTCCCTTCAAATCCAGGAGTATTGAAATAGATTGAGTGGAAACCATAACTTATCCCTTTATGAGAAATTCTCCCAACTGATGCGTAAATAAGACTTAAATCTTCACCCAGATCTGTGTATCCAATAGAAAAGGTATTCTGATCCAGAAGAGCTATATTAGCAGGATTGTAATACATGGAATTCAGATCTTTATATTGTGCAGAGTATGCCCCCCCCATTCCAAAGGCACGTGCACCAAACCCGTAAGTGAATATCTGCCCGGGCTCCCCTTGAAGATTCAATAATAAAAGAAGTAAGACCTTTACCATAGCACACCTATCCTCTTTTTAAGGGATTTAATTTTCTGTGAATTTCGGTAAGCTGAAAGAGTCAATATATACATTCCACTCTGAACCTTTTTCCCGTGGTTGTTTTTGCCATCCCATGTAATTCTGTTCCAGGTTCCCGGTATTGCACCTTCTTCGCCCTCATATACGGTTTTTGAATACACCAGATGCCCGAAGGGATCAAAAATCCGGATTTCCACCTTAGTCACCGAATTTGGCAAAAGGTATTCAATATTGGAGACTTTATTATCACTGTTCAGTGGTGAAGGATAAAAATAAAGACTGTCGGCGAAGAGTGTCATGGTGTCTTCCCGAGATTCTAACACTTCTATCCTTATGGTATCACTGAGTGAATCAGTTTCTCCTTTTACTGTTATGAACTGCCCCCCCAATCCAGGGTTGAGTATAGTGTATGCTGTACCCTGGATATTTGTGTAGGAGATAAGAGGTATAAGCGAACCGGAACCACTGACGATGGAGAATCTCACTTCCTGGCCCGCAACGGGATATCCACTCTGGGCTGTGACCTTGGCGAAGATAGTATCGATCTCATTGCTTCTTATTATTACTTTGGAAGCAGTTAGAGAAATTATATCAGGGCGTTGTGTGACGGTAACAGAGGATGAATCAGGAGAAAGGGAAGTTCCCTCTACATAAGCGGTCACCCAATAAGTTCCAGGATACGCAAAATTGGCAATATAGGAGAGCTTCGTGCTGTCTCCGAATTCCCTCAGAGGATTGATGGAAACTCCACTGCCCGGTGAGGCTACAAATTTTACGGTGTCCTGTGCATAGACACCGGGGGATAGAACCCTATTATGGAAGATGTCAGTAAGTATTACTGTGAGCTGGAAATCATTTCCTGCATACTGGTTCTGTGAAAGTCCACTTTTGCCTGTAGCTGGATTACCTGGCGTATAAGTTTCTCCGGGAAAGAGCAAAACTACACGGGCTGGACTGGCGGGAGTAAAGTAGATATAATCAGTGGTATCCTGGAAATTCTGAGAACTTGCGATAAGATATGCATATTGCGATGCCCTTCGTGCCTGAAGAATTACAGTATCCCAAGTTGTAAAATCACCACTGGCATAAGGGGAAAAGGAAGCATACGGGTTTTGTCCCAGTGTATCCCATAACATCAGGCTCAGACTATCAGTCTGTCCGGGGATTATATTGTAATATGCATCTGAATAAACTATTCGCACTGGAACATATTCTCCAACTGAAAAAACAAGAGGAACTGTATGAATTACACCCTCGAGAGGTCTTAAGGAATCACCAGGGAACAGTAGATTGATTTTACTGTATTGGTCAGGCAACACTGTGAAATATTGACTGTACCATGTAGAATCCATACCCGGAAAGCTTAATTTTAACCTTACATAACCTGCACAGAAGAAGGACACAGTTGATGTAGAAATGCCATTTACAAAAGTTACCGTATAAGGTGAAAGATAGGAAGAGGAGGTACCAAAGGGAGTCTCAAGTTCAAGAAATCCCACTGCGTTGAGTGTATCCACCAGTGTACCATTATCCATTGCCTCTATTCTCAAATTAACTGCCTGTCCTGCAGTTGAAGTGTCTGGAAGGTAAAAATCAAAACTCAAAGCCACCAAAATATTAAGTAGTAGATTAATCATACCTTATATTTTATATTTTGTGATAGCTTCAATCAATTTTAGAACCGAATCTTTCTCTCATTGTGCAGAACGTGCATATATCTCTTGTGGTTGGATAACCACATATTTTGCATTCCTTGAGCTTAATCTCTTTTTCTTCTCTCTTTATTATATTTTGTTTTAAAAACCCTTTATAAAATCTCAATTTTGTGCCTGGTGATTCTTCTTCCAACATATTGAGAGAGTTCTTGATCTGAATAGAAGTGGCACCCTGGGCAAAGGGGCACTCTTCTCTAATATAATCAAATCCACGAATAAGAGCATATGCTGCACTTTCTCTCTCTGATATCAATGCAAGAGGTTTTACCTTTTTCACTAGTTTTGGATGGGTGGAATCCATTTTTATATTCTGGCGTATAATATACCCCTCCTGCCAGTTAAGTATGTTAGAGAGCAGAGTAGCAGCTTCATCATCCAGATTATGCCCGGTTGCCACGACTTGAAAATTATTTTCGTAAGCAAATTTATTGAAAAGGTATCGTTTAACCAATCCACATACTGAACAGGCAGGTCTTCTCAATTTTTTAGCAGCTTCAGGTGTGGAATAACCCAAGATTTCCTTAACCTGGAGAATGTGTATCTTTAAATTATAACGACTGGCAAAATTCTCGGTCTTTTTCTGTGATTCCTCTGAATATTTTCCAATACCGAGATTTATGTGAAGGCCTTCTACCATGTAGCCCAGAGCATTCAGTATGAAAAGGGTATTTAAACTGTCCTTGCCTCCCGATACGGGAACAAGTATCTTTTCATCTTTATTTATAAGTCGAAATTCTTTAATCGTTCTTTCAACTCTTCTTTCAATAAATTCTATTAAATGCTCTTCACACAGTGAGATATTATGTGCCCTTAATTTGATTACAGCTCTATTTCCGCAAATTTTGCACTTCATTTTTTATAACGATGGGTGTTCCCTGAAAGCCAAATCTCTGGCGAAGTTCTCTTTCCAGGAACCTTATATAATTTTGTTTAAGTTTTCCCTTTGTTTTGATGAGAAATTTTGGAGGTTCAGTTCCTACCTGTGCGAAAAATGTTATTTCTACTGTGGGGGGATGTTTTGCCATTACCTCATAGATGAAATCGTCCACCTCTCTTCTGGAGAGCTTTCTCTTCCATTCTCTTCTGGACACCTTCACCAATTCCTTCAGAAATTCGATGCCCTCGCCTGTAAGTGCAGACACATAGATTTTGGGTGCAAAATCAAGGAAGAAGAGCTCATTTACAAAATATTGAAATGTTTCTGCTCTTTTCTTTTTGGGTATAAGATCACTTTTATTGAGTGCAACTACAAGTCCTCTTCCCTCTTCTACAATAAGATTGGCGATTTTTTTATCTATGTGTGTAACTGGTAGAGATGCATCTATTACAAGTATAGCAACTTCACTGTATCTAAGGGAACTCATACTTCTCAGTGCACCGTAATATTCAACCTCATCCTGGTATTTTCTTCTGATACCTGCAGTATCTACAAATATGAACTCATCAGTTTCCACATCTACAGAGTCCCTTGTGGTTCCAGGAATTGGAGAAATTATTGTGATCTCCTCGCCACAGAGAGCGTTCAGAATCGATGATTTCCCCACATTTGGCTTACCGAGAATTGCTACTCGTACCTTGTTCTCTTTTTTCTTTTTAACAGATTCATATCCCTTTTCCCTTAATTTTTCCACTATTCTATCGAGAAGCTCCTGGATTCCTCTTCCGTGGACAGCTGAAATACCCAGGGGTTCTCCAAGGCCCAGTTTATAAAAGGAAAGAACGTCCTGGTCTTTTTTATCAATCTTATTTGCCACAAGGATTACATCTTTATTTTTGCTTCTCAGCCACTCTGCTATTTCTTCATCAAATGGAGTAACACCTTGAGAGGCATCAACGAGTAATATTACAAGATCTGCATTCTCCACTGTTTCTTTAATCTTTTCTCTCACTTTTTCCCATATTAGGTCTTCTTCAGGAGGGTATAACCCCCCTGTATCAGTAAGAAAAAAGGTAAAATTCTCCCATTCAACCGGTTTTTTAACCCTATCCCGGGTGAGTCCAGGTCGTGCATCCACTATTGATAGAGGTTTTTTGATAATTCGGTTGAAGAGAGTAGATTTACCGGTATTTACCCTACCCACTATGGCAACTTCAGGTATCTTTTTCAAGGTGTTTAGTCACCTCCTCTTCAAGCTCTTCAGGAGACAAGAATAATTTAACTCCTTCCATTTCTGAAAGCCTTTGAATATTCTCTTTATCAACTTTTCTTCTCCATATTTTGTACTTTTTCCCGCTTTTTGTTGTGAAAATAATTTCATCCTTTGCATCTGTAGGAAGCACAAAGATGGGCATTCGGAGTTTTCCAGCCTGTGCGAACATGGTTGTAATAAGATTATCTGAAATTCCCATTACAAATTTAGCTACTGTATTGGAGGTTGCAGGTGCCACAACAAGCAGACCGTATTTACCTGCAAAAAGACTAAAAATCTCCGGACTTGAACTTGATCTATCTTCTACAATCTTAAAATCTTTTAGTTTCTCCATAAAATTATACCTCTCCATTATTTCTTTAGCTGCCCGTGAAATAAAGATATCCACTTTTGAGGGACCTAATCTGTTAATTATATCTATACAATTACTCAAAAAGTATTCTGCACCGGTGATCATCCAGGCAACTTTCATTTTAATTTCCTGATTTTGAGTGAGTTAGATTATACAGTAATCTTCCAGTAACTGCAAAACCGATAAATTCACTTAACACTGAAGGGTGAAGGAACAAAGGTAAGTAGAAGGAGAACAGTGGCCACAGCTCCAAAAATCTTGTGCTTTAAACTGAGTTTTATATAGTTGTTTAGAGGTTCTGGATGTCTTAAACCCATCACAGCGAGAAGAAGCCCCCAGAACCACCAGCCGGGCCACAAAAGTCCAAGCGGCACCAACATAAGCCAAAATACACGAGACACGTACTTGAACTTGCTGCTCAAAAGGGAATACATTATGTGTCCCCCATCCAGTTGTCCCACAGGCAATAAATTGAGTGCCGTAACAAAGAGTCCAAGCCAACCAGCGAAGGCCATAGGATGGAGTAAAACTGTATATCCCTCAGGAAGTGGGCCTTTTGCGATTCTGAGCAGAGTGGAGAATATGATGGAATTACCCAGCGCCAGTCTTTCTGGCCCTGGTACTGCCTCCACCACCTGAGAGAGCTTGAGGCCAATCAGAGTAAGGGGAATGGCTACAATAAATCCACTAATGGGACCAGCAATTCCTATTTCCATTAGTGTTCTTCTATTGGTAATAGGAGCTTTAATTTTGATGAATGCCCCCATTGTACCGATTAATGGATGGGGAAAGGGGATAAAATAGGGTAGTGTTGCAAATATACCGTTTTTCTTTGAAGCAAGAAAGTGACCCATCTCATGTATGCCAAGAATTAAAAGTAAAGTAAGGGAGAATGGTATGCCGTAGATAAGTTTGGTGGGATCACGAAGTGGATTAAATCCTCTTTGAATGGTGCCCACAAAAAGTGTTGAAAGGACAGTTAAAAGAAAAAGTGTAAGATGGAGGGGATAGTTATGTTTTGGCTTTTCGATATGCATAAATTCCAGTTCAAATTGTTCCTCCAGTTCTTTGACTCTGTAATATATCCCTGAACCTCTCAAGGTTTTATCAAGTTTTAGAAATGCTTCTTCGGGGTTATCATAAAAAATACAGCGAATATGATTTCCCTCAATACCAGTTATACTTGCATACTTTGAAAGTTCGTTAATTACCTCTTCCATCATAAATACATTCGCCTCCAATAAACACCATTTTTACTTCCTTTAAATTCTCGTCAATGACCACCAGGTCTGAGAGATAATTTTCTTCAATTCTTCCTTTAACTGTATTTTCGAAGGACAGAAAGGCAGCTTTTTCAGTATACAGGCTTATGGCCGTTTCTGTATCAATTCTCTCTTTTTCCACAGGGTGATTGATTGCTGAATTTATTCCGAACAGGGGATCAGGGGGCATCGCATCTGAACCAAAAGCAAAGATCACATCACTTTGAAGAAGAGTCTTAATGGGATTATTAAGTTCCCATCTTTTACCCAATTTTTTCTCATACATTCCTCCGGTACCCCCCCATTTCCCTGTGAAATTGGGCTGGAGAGAGATCTGAACCTGAAGTCTCTGTGCCCTTTCTATGCTACTTTTTGTAGGAAATTCAAAGTGCTCTATTCTGTGTAAATCAGGGTTTCTAGACTTTTCATAAACCTTCAACACCGTCTCGATTGCAGCATCCCCAATAGCGTGAACCAGGAGTCTCAATCCCGAATTTTCGGCTTTGTGCATAATCTCAGTTAGTTTGTCTTCATCGAATAACAAGATACCTCTGCTTCCCTTTTCCCCATATTTGAAACTGAAATAGGCTGTTTCCGCACCTACTGAACCGTCAGCGAATAGTTTAATGCCTCCTATCCTCAGTCTATTATTGCCGAAGTCGGATATTAACCCAGATTTTATAACATCTTCCAGATATCTCTCGTAAAATGAAAAATAGACTCTGATTTTTAATTTCCCTTCACTTTCGAGCTCCTCATAGGCCTTGAAATATGCAGGTGAACCAAATTCATGTATGCTTGTAATGCCATTTTTGAGGAATTCATACTGTGCTTTGAGTATAGCCTGCTTCAGCCTTTCTGTAGTGGGTGGAAACAGTGTATAGAGTTTTAGAGGAATATCTTCATAGAAAAATCCCCTTTGAGAGTCTATCTTGTCTTTCCGAATTTCTTTGAGAGAAAGACATTTTTCCAAAAATGCAGAATTACCGATGCCGAAATGACCACAGATTCTCCTCAAGAATACAGGTTTAGAACTGATTTTATCCAGCTCTTCACGTGTTGGGAGTTCGCTTTTTTTCCAGGTTGATTCGTCGAAATCTGAATATATGTAGATTTCTTCTTTTCTGTTTTTCACATCTTCGGCAATGAAATCTAGTAGGTCCTCTTTAGAATTCACGTGGTCCACCTTGGATTCCATAAGAGAAAGTCCATGCCCCACCATATGAGTATGGGTATCAATAAATCCAGGTATAACTCTGTAATTTTGAAGGTCTATCTCATCCACTAGGGGATTTAAATATTTAAATTCAGATTCACGGGGGAGATACTCGATGATTTCTCCATTTATCAGTATACCTAGATGCTTTTTAAAACTACCCCGGTGAAAGATTTTAGCGTTTTTTAGTAGTTTGAGACTCATAATTGAATAAATAGGCCATGGGATCCACAGGTTTCCCAGAGGAGTGTATTTCGTAATGCAGATGTGGTCCAGTGCTTTTACCCGTATTTCCTAAATGCCCTATTATTTCACCTTTTCTAACAGATTGTCCACTTTTTACTATGATATCATTAAGATGTGCATAGAGTGTCTCATATGTTTTACCATGGGCAATGACAACTACTTTACCAAAATAGGGATCATCCTTTACTTCCTTTACCACTCCATCAGCAGTTACATGAATGGGAGTTCCCACTGCTGCAACTATATCCACTGCAGGATGGGTAAGGGAAAAACCGCGGGTTATGACTCCTCTCACCGGGAATCCTTGTGGAATTAACCTCTCTTCTTTGATGATTTCTTTTATCACGGGTTTCATTGCCCGGGAAAAGGATTCAAACTGTAAATTTTCTTCTTTAAGAGGTTCTATCTCTCGGCCTGCGCCCTCATAAACAAAGCTTCTGATCTCTGGAGATTTATCTACTCCCAGCATTGAATAGATTTTAGCTCTGAGTTCCTCGGCACGTGCCAGCTTTTCTTCAAGCTCTTTTATTTTTTTGTTTTCTTCTTTCAACTTACGATTTTCGCTTTCAAGAGCTTTGACTCTCGCTGCCTGATAGTACACCCTTCCGTAGAAGCCGATGCCGGCGATTACTGATAAAACAAAAATCAACCCCAAGATCCTAATGATTTTCCACTTTTTTCTGGATATCCTGATTTGCTTACTCAGGTCACCAGAGTTTGAAGTTATTATAATAATGTATTCCTTCTCCATGAGACATAATAATAATTTTATTAAGAGGCTCAGTCAACCTTGACCGCTTTTTGTTACTGGATTATAATAAAAGCCGCTCATTAGGAGAGGTGCCCGAGCCTGGCCGAAGGGGCACGACTGGAAATCGTGCGTCCCCTCTAAAAGGGGGACCGTGGGTTCGAATCCCACCCTCTCCGCCATTTTGTTATTTCAGTTTGAAAAAATAAATCTTATGCTTTAATATAAAACACCAAATGTGGAGGAGAAGATGAAGACTTTTTTGCCTTCTGAAAAGGATATAAAGAGAAATTGGTGGCTGGTTGATGCCGAGGGGCTGGAACTGGGGAGACTTGCGTCCAGAATTGCCCTTTTACTCCAAGGTAAAAGAAAGAGAATATACACCCCTCATATAGACACAGGTGATTTCGTTGTGGTTGTGAACGCTGAAAAGGTCAAGTTGACTGGTAGAAAGCTGGACACAAAGATTTACTATCACCATTCAGGCTACCCAGGCGGTTTGAAGGCCCGTACAGCACGTCAAATCCTGGAAAGTCATCCAGAGAGGTTAATACAGCTTGCCGTGAAGAGGATGCTTCCCAAAAATAAATTGGGAAGGAAGATGTTCAAGAGATTGAAGGTATACAGGGGACCGGAACATCCCCACGAGGCTCAGAAACCACAAGAGTTAGATATTATGAAAATCAATTAAGGAGGAGAACTGTGGAGGAAAAGAAGATTGTATTTGCATGGGGTTCCAGAAAAAGAGCCAGAGCAAGGTTGAGATTGAAAGAAAATGGAAAGGGAAGAATCTATGTTAACGGGTTGAGACCCCTTGAGTATTTCGGAAGAGAAGACCTTGTCCTGCACGCCCTTGAACCCCTGAAGGTAACTGCAAGAGAAGGGCAGTTTGATGTAGTAGCTAAGGTAGAAGGTGGAGGAAAATCGGGGCAGGCTGGTGCCTTGAGACTTGCCCTTGCTAGGGCTTTGTATTCATACGATGAAAGTCTCGGTGATATACTGAAGAAGTACAAGATGTTATCAAGGGATCCAAGAGAAAAGGAGAGAATGAAGTATGGAAAGAGCAAGAGAAGAAAAGCTCCACAATACTCAAAACGTTAATGTTGAATTACCTGTGACGGTTAAGGACCTTTTGGAAGCGGGTGTTCATTTTGGCCATAAACGCAGACGCTGGAATCCCAAGATGAAGCCTTTTATCTTTACTGAAAGAAACAAAATTCATATTATCGATTTGAGGAAAACCATTGAACTTCTGCAGATTGCTTATGCAAAGGTTCGTGATGTGAGCTCTAAGGGTGGTAAGATTCTTTTTGTGTGTACTAAAAAGCAGGGCAAGGATGGAGTGAAACAGGAAGCGGAAAGAGCCGGTGTCTTTTACATGGTGGAGAGGTGGCCAGGAGGTACACTTACCAATTTCGATACCATAAGGTCTCGGGTTGAATACATGAAAGACCTTGAAAGAATGAAAGAGGATGGGACTCTCGATAAATATCCCAAAAAAGAGCAGATGAAGATGCTGAAAGAGCTGGAGAAGCTGGAAAAAGTTTTTGGCGGAATTAAAGACATGACATCTCTTCCTGATCTTATCTACATCGTGGATATTGTTCAGGAGGATATTGCTCTTAAAGAGGCAAAAAAGCTGGGAATTCCTGTAGTGGCAATTGTGGATACCAATGCTGATCCCACTGTGGTAGACTACCCCATACCGGGGAATGACGATGCAATAAGGTCCATAAATCTTATCACAAAAGTTATTGCAGATGCAGTGATAGAAGGGAGACAAGGTAAGGACTTCATGGTTGCTGAAAAGGAATTTGAAGAGAAAGAAGAGAAGGTAGAGGAAGTAATGGAAGAAAAAGAGGTGAAAGAGGAAGTAGAAGAAAAGGAAGAAGTAGAAGAAAAGAAGGAAGAAGAGAAGAAAGTAGAAACGAAAGAAGAAGAAAAAGAAGATAAAGAAAAAGAAGAGCAGGAGAACCAGGAGGGATAAAAATATGAAGATTTCCGCTGACTTAATTAAAGAGTTAAGAGAAAGGACGGGTGCTGGAATTCTTGATTGTAAAAAAGCACTAGAAAAGACAGGCGGGGATATTGACAAGGCTGTGGAAGAATTGAGAAAGATGGGGATTGCCAAGGCGGACAAGAAGCTCTCCAGAGAGACCAAAGAGGGTATTATAGAGTCTTATATTCATCCAGGAGCAAAACTTGGTGTCCTTGTCGAACTTAATTGTGAGACAGATTTTGTAGCCAATACAAAGGAATTTAAGGAACTTGCCCATAACATAGCCATGCAGATTGCCGCGCAGGCACCAAGTTTTGTGAAGAGGGAGGACATCCCTCAGGAAGTTCTTGAAAAAGAAAAAGAGATTTATAGGGAACAGCTTAAAAACAGTGGAAAGCCCGAACATGTGATTGAGAAAATCGTGGAGGGCAAACTGGAAAAATTTTATGAAGAAGCCTGTCTTTATGAACAGGCTTATATAAAGGATCCTTCCATTACAGTGGAAGAACTTATAAAAACACACATCGCAAAGTTTGGAGAAAATATCAGGGTAAAGAGATTTGCGAGGTTCAGGATAGGTGAAGAGTAAGTTTAAGAGAGTACTCCTTAAACTTTCAGGAGAGATACTGGGTGGGGGTGGTTTTGGAATAAATGCTGAATCCCTTGAAGAATTATCCCACGAGATATCCCGGGCAGTAAAGGAACTCAAGGTGCAGATGGGAATTGTTGTGGGAGGGGGAAATATCATCCGTGGTAAAAAACTTGAAAAGGCCGGTTTTGACAGGGTTACTGCGGATTATATGGGGATGCTGGCTACAGCAATAAACGCCATGGCACTCCAGGTTGCCCTTGAAAAAAGAGGTCTTGAAGTTCGAATATTATCTGCAATAGATATCAAAGAAGTGGGTGAATCCTTCGTGAGAAGAAGGGCAATTCATCATCTTGATTCGGGAAGGGTGGTAATCTTTGCCTGTGGAACAGGAAATCCAATGTTTACAACAGATACTGCTGCTGCATTGAGAGCTTCTGAGATTGGGGCGGAGGTTCTTCTCAAAGGAACAAAGGTTGATGGGGTATATGATAAAGACCCCCAGGTTTACGAAGATGCAAAGAAGTTTGATTATATAGATCTTAAAACAATGCTGGAGAAGGAACTGGAAGTTATGGATCAAACTGCCATAACCCTTTGCCGGGAGAATCACATTCCGGTTATAGTATTCAATATCACTGTCCCCGGAAATCTTTACAGGGTACTTCAGGGAGAAAAAATCGGAACCTTTGTGGAAATATAGTTTCTCCCCCTGCCCATTTTCGTTTAAAATTATTCCATGGATCTTCATTTTGAACTTGTCTGGTTTGATTCCTTCGGTGCAAAGAGTTCCTGTATTTTTGTTAAAACACCGAATGTGAGTCTTATCATCGATCCTGGTATAGCCGAGATGCAGCCTGGATATCCCCTGGATAAGAAAGAAAAGATGAAACTCCGAGAGAAGGGTAAAAGAGCCATTCTGAGAGCTCTTAAAAAGGCTTCCCTGGTTATAATATCCCATTACCACCACGATCACTATATATATGAGGATATTTCGGGTTACAGGGGTAAGACCCTTTTTATGAAAAATCCCAATGTTTTTATAAATTTAAACCAGAGAAAGAGGGCAGAGGATTTTTTTCTTAAGTTAAGGGAGTCTCTCAACCTTGAGGAAAGAGATTTTGTAAAGGGAAAAGAGAGGTCGCAAATATTTGACCCCCGGGAGCATATAAAACTGGCCTTATCGAGAGATTTCGGTGATTACAATAAAAGAAGAAGTGAACTTTTCGAAAAGGGGCATCAATGGTTTGAGGAGCTTGTTAAATTCTGGGATGGTCTTGAGGAAATCAGAGAGGTGGATGCTGATTCCATCAAGGTGGTTTTCCCGGAGGGGAAAACATATAAATTTGGAGAGACAGTGCTGAGATTTACAGAACCTCTTTTCCATGGGGTTGAGTTCTCAAGGCTTGGTTGGGTTTTCGCTACAGTTATTGAATACGGGGGGAAGAAGCTCATACATACAAGCGATTTGAATGGACCTATAATTGAGGATTATACAGAATGGATTGTAAGGGAAAATCCAGATCTCCTTATTCTCGATGGACCTCCGACATATCTTCTGGGATATATATTGAATAAGACAAACTTACAGCGGGCTGTGGATAATATGTTAAATATCCTGCGTAACACAAAGACAGAGATAATCATTTATGATCATCATCTCCCCAGAGAAGCAAAATTCAGAGAGAGGACAAAACCCATCTGGGAAGAGGCAGAGAAATCTGGAAAAAAAGTTCTCACTGCTGCTGAATATCTGGGGAAAAGGCCTTTAGTTCTTGAGTTAAGCATGTAAAATTCTCCACTTCGAATGAATATCAGAAATCTGTGGATGGTTGATATAAGTGTTTCAATTGATGGAAGTTAAAATGTTTTTTAATCCTCTACGTTAAAAAGGTAAAATTCCACCGTGAGAGACTTAGGGAGAGGAACGAAGATCATAGTCAGATCCCTTTCTTATAGCAAAGGGCAAAAGATATAGGGAAAGATTAATTTACCTTTGTTTTTAAAAATTTCAATCCATATACCATCAATAGACCTTGAATTGCTATAGCAATGACAGCCCCGATAATATGTGAGGTTAAATGTATTAACTTATTGGCTGCAAAATAGTAAATTGTGTAT
>Ga0190361_1000141_pt1 | contig 29466 bp, 26 predicted proteins | sample 48721845_MG_FD_161273 | JGI IMG/M metagenome (GOLD analysis project Ga0190361, IMG submission 161273) | Hydrothermal vent microbial mat bacterial communities from Southern Trench, Guaymas Basin, Mexico - 4872-18-4-5_MG | ecosystem: Environmental > Aquatic > Marine > Hydrothermal vents >... | reverse complement strand
AATGGCTTTGGGGTTGATATGTATCTTCCTTTCATCAAACATCGTAAAATATTTTACACTATTTCTGCCGCTTTGGTTATTTTAGCAGTGGTTAGTATCTTTATCTTTGGTTTGAAGTTGGGTATTGATTTTACCGGTGGTAGTTCTCTTGAGATAGCTTATCAATCAGTTCCTCCTTCTTCTCAAGAAATTAGAGAAGCTTTGAAAGATCTTAATTTAGGGGAGATTATTGTTCAAAAAAGTGGTCAAGATGGAGTAATTATAAAAATGAAAGATATTTCAGAAGGCACTCACCAAAGAATTCTGGAGAGGTTAAAGAGGTTAGGAGAAGTTAAAGAGGGCTCCGAATCTTTCCAATCGATTGGTCCGGTAATTGGGCGAGAGCTCACTAAGAAAACGAAGATTGTTCTTACCCTAGCTTTGATTTCTATTTTAATTTATATTGCCTTCAGTTTCCGAAGGATCTCTCGACCAGTCAGGTCTTATGTTTATGGCCTTACAAGTTTGATTGCTTTAGGTCACGATGTTTTAATTCCTCTTGGAATTTTTGCTGTTTTGGGAAAGTTCTATGGGGTTGAAATTACCATTCCTATTATTACTGCTTTTTTGACCGTTTTTGGTTATTCAATTAATGACTCGGTAGTAGTTTTTGACAGGATAAGAGAGAATCTTTTAAAAACCCAAGAGCCAACCTTCGATCTTACGGTTGAGAAAAGTTTAAATCAAAGTTTAACCCGTTCTTTAAACACTTCTTTAACTACCATGCTGGTTCTTTTTAGCATCTTCTTGTTCGGAGGAGAAACTTTGAGGTATTTTTCTTTAGCTTTAATATTGGGGATTAGCTTTGGAACTTACTCTTCTTTGTTTCTTGCTAGCCCTCTTTTGGTTACTATCTATCGGTTTAAACAAAGAAAGTTTGAAAAATAATTTAACAATGGAAAGTAATTGACAGTTATTTTTAGTTATGCTTAAATAAAAAAATATGGTTTCGTTAAATTATCAAAAAATTTGTCAAAAGGTTTTAGAAAGTTTATCTCCTCGCCAAACAGAGGTTATCATCAGAAGGTTTGGTTTAGAAGGGAAGCCCCGAGAAACCTTGCAGAAAATCGGAGATGATTTTGGTATAACCAGAGAAAGGGTTCGGCAAATCGAACTCGAAAGCTTCAAAAAACTTCAAGACCAAAAAGAAAGAAGTGAGGTAAAAAATATTTTTGATGAATTCAAACAATATCTCAAAAAACATGGCGGAGTGAAAAGAGAGAACCTTTTGTTAAAAGATTTGGGGAAGAACGGTTATCAAAACTATGTTTATTTCTTCCTAACGCTGGGTGATTCTTTCTATCGTTTTCCTGAAACTCTTGAATTTTATCCTTTCTGGTCTTTAGATCAAAACCTCTTTAGCAAGGTTCAGGAAATTGTTAGGAATTTAGTGAAGAAATTTGAAACTGAGAAAAAGCCACTCTCCCAGGAGGATCTTTTAAAATGGGCCCTTCAAGAATACAAAGAAGACCTCCAACTTTTCTTTTCTTCCTTAGAGATTGCCAAGGAAGTTGAAAAAAGCCCTTTTGGTGAGTTCGGTTTGGTGAGTTGGCCGGAAATCAATCCTCGGGGAGTAAGAGATAGAGCTTATTTAGTTCTTAAACAGAAGAGAGAACCTTTACATTTTAGAGAAATTGCTAAGTTAGCTAGCCAACTCCCCAGTGGTTGCTTTTCTTCCCGAGAAGTGCTTCCTCAAACTGTGCATAACGAACTTATCAGAGATGAAAGATTTGTTTTGGTTGGCAGAGGTATTTATGGCCTTAGGGAATGGGGCTACATTCCCGGAACAGTAAAAGAAATTATCGCTAATATCTTAAAAGAAGCTGAGAGACCAATGGCAAAGGAAGAGATTTTGCAGGCAGTCCAAAATCAAAGATTAGTTAAGGAGAATACTATCTTGTTAAATCTAGCCGATAAAAATTATTTCCAGCGAGATGATGAAGGGAGGTATATTTTAAAAAGCGTCTAAGAGCTAAATCCGTAATTTCTAATCCATAATTCTGATGTTTGATTTTGAATCTCTTATTGTTATTTTCAGAATTTTTCTAAACTTTCTTTGGGATGTCTTTAAGGTTTGGTGGTGGATTTTTCCACCAATTATTCTTTTTTCTCCCTTCAAGCGTCTCTATCTTTGGTACATTCAGGAGAGATGGTACACGACCAAAGTTAAGGTGATAATGTTAGAGATAAAAATTCCTGAGGAGGTCCCACGGCTTATTCATTCTATGGAGGAGGTTTTTGCTGGTTTTCACTCTCTTCATGATGTACTAACTTGGAAGCAGAAATGGATCGAAGGTCAGTTTCAGCTCTCGATAAGCTGTGAAATAGCAAGTATTGGAGGGAAAATTCATTTTTACATTAGAACCCCAGCAATGTACCGAAGCATAATTGAGTCGAATATTTACTCACAATATCCTCAAGCAGAAATAATTGAAGTTGAAGATTACACAAAAAAGGTTCCTCAAGACATTCCTAATCAGGAATGGGGGTTGTTCGCTTTCGATGAAGCCTACACTCGAGAAGATTGTTATCCCATAAAAACCTACCGGGATTTTGAGGAAGCTCCCGGTACCCCGGAAGAAAAAAGGATAGATCCTTTAGCTGGACTATTAGAAGGAATGGCGACTTTAAAAGAAGGGGAGCAGATGTGGCTTCAGATTGTAGCAAAGCCAGTTAGAGAAGAAATCCCTTGGGTGAAACGAGGAAAGAAGATTGTCGAAAAATTAGTTAAAAGACCAACTCCTCCTCCCCCAAAATCTATCACCGGAGAGGCGATTAAAACTTTAATTACGGGTAAACCCCCATTTCAAGAAGAGAAAAAAGAAGCAGAAATTATCCCTCCAGAAATGAGATTAACGCCAGGTGAGAGAGAAATTGTTCAGGGAATTGAAAGAAAAATTACCAAATTTGGTTATTATTGCAACATTCGCTTTGTTTACCTTGGTAAGAAAGATGTCTTTTTTAAACCAAAAATTAGAATTCCCTTCAGCTTTTTTAAAGAAGTTTCTCGCGAAAATCTAGGAGGATTGAAACCTTTAAAATACACCTTTCCTCGAGTTGAATGGATTTTCCCGAAAAGAAGAGTTTATTTACGATTGAGAAGATTGTTTCGTAATTATGTTAAGAGAGTTGCTCCTTTTTACCCTCGGGATCCTTCTTATCCTCATCATCCTGGAAGATTCGTCTTAAATACTGAAGAATTGGCTACTTTGTTCCATTTTCCAGGAAGAATCACCGCTCCTTCTCCAGGAATTGAGCGGATAGGAGCCAAAAAAGGCGGTCCGCCATCCATTCCACTTTCAGAGGAATAAGTTTAGTTTTATGAAAGAAGAAATAAATTATTTCGGAGTAACAACTTTCCGTAATCAGAGAAAGAAATTTGGGATAAAACTCGACGATCGTCGTAGGCATATTTATATTGTTGGAAAAACTGGAATGGGGAAGACCGAGCTTCTAAAAAATATGGCTATTCAAGATATTCAGCAAGGTCGGGGAGTGGGGTTTGTTGATCCTCATGGAGAAGCGGCCGAAGAACTTCTGGACTTTGTTCCTAAAGAGAGGATCGACGATGTAGTTTACTTTAATCCAGCCGACTTGAATTTTCCCACCGCTTTTAATGTGATGGAGAAAGTCGATGTGGAACACCGTCATTTAGTGGCTTCTGGGTTAATGGGGGTTTTTAAGAAAATCTGGCCCGATGTTTGGTCAGCAAGAATGGAATATATTTTAAATAATTCTGTTCTAGCTCTTCTTGAATATCCTAATTCAACCTTACTTGGTATTAACCGACTCTTAGCCGATCCGGAGTATCGAAAAAACGTAGTAGAAAATATCAAAGACCCGGTGGTGAAATCTTTCTGGATCAATGAGTTCGCCCGTTATACTCAAAGATATGAAGTGGAAGCGACCGCGGCCATCCAGAATAAAATTGGCCAGTTTATTTCTGCTCCTCTTATTCGAAATATCGTTGGCCAGACAGCTTCAGCGGTTGATATGAGAAAAATAATGGATGAAGGAAAGATTCTGATTTTAAATCTCTCGAAAGGCAGAATAGGGGAAGATGCTTCAAAACTCCTAGGAGGGCTTCTGATAACTAAGTTACAGTTAGCTGCGATGTCAAGAGTTGATATACCAGAAAGTCAGAGAAGAGATTTCTTTTTATATGTTGATGAATTCCAAAACTTTGCAACTGAAAGTTTTGTTAACATTTTATCTGAAGCAAGAAAATATAGGTTAAGTCTAATCCTCGCTCACCAATATATTGCCCAGATGGAAGAGGGTGTTAGAGATGCTGTTTTTGGGAATGTGGGTACTTTAATTAGTTTTCGAGTTGGAGCAGAAGATGCTGAGTATTTAGAGAAGGAATTCTCTCCAGAATTTACTGCTCAAGATTTGGTTAACTTGCCCAAATATCAAATTTATTTAAAATTAATGGTAGATGGAGTGGCTGGACGTCCTTTTTCAGCCGAAACCTTACCTCCTTTTGAAAAGCCAACTGTATCCTATCGTGAACAAATTATAAAAAGATCTCGAGAGAAATATGCTACTCCCCGGGAAGTGGTAGAGGAGAAGATTGCCAAGTGGACCGGAAATTATGTTTTAGCGGAAAAACCTAAGGTTGCGGAGGTCGAGCTTTATGAAGCTCAATGTCAGCGATGCGGAAAATGGACAAAGGTTCCTTTCAAACCTGATCCTTCAAGACCCATTTATTGTAAATCTTGCTTAAAGAAAATAGAAAAAGAAAGCCAAACTTCCGCTCCCGAAGAAGAGATTAAAACTCTTTCCCTCGAAGATCTTCTTTTAAAAAAACCAATCCCTTTTGCTGGCAAGAAAAAGAGAAAAAGTGAAGAGAAAAAACTCCCTAAAAAAGCAAAAAAAGAGGTAGAAAAGGAAAAACTAAAAGAAGTCCTTAGAGAATCGCTAAAGGGTTTGGATAAAGAGGAAAAGAATTCAGAAGGAGGCTCCAGTAAAGGAAAAATTGAACCTGGGCAAACAATAAAATTTTAAGTTATGCTAAAATCCCTCAAAGATTATAATTTTCAAAATAAACGAGTTTTAGTTCGGTGCGATTTCAACGTGCCAATTGAGAATGGCAGAGTGGTCGATGATTTTAAAATTCAGCGAAGCTTAGAAACTCTAAACTACCTCAAAAGACAGGGAGCGAAGATAATTTTACTTAGTCACTTAGGAAGGCCAGAAGAAACAAAGCAGAGAAGCAAAAAAAAGTTTAGTTTAAGGCCAGTAGCTCAGAGACTGGAAGAGCTTTTAAAGGAGAAAGTTAAATTTTTTCCAAAATGCATTGGTAGAGGGCCAAAAAAAGAAGCTCAGAGATTGAAACCCGGAGAAATCTTGCTTTTGGAAAACCTTAGACTGGAAAGAGGAGAAGTTGAAAACGACGAGAAATTTTCTCAAGCTTTAGCCGAACTTGGAGATGTTTATGTTTCGGAAGCTTTCAGTGTCGCTCACCGAAAACATGCTTCAATTGTTACTCTTCCTCGACTTTTGCCCCATTATGGGGGGTTCTCTTTAGAGAAAGAAATTGAAGTTTTGTCAAAAATTTCTCAAGATCCCCAACGACCTTTGGTGATTATAATTGGGGGAGCCAAAATTGCTTCTAAAATGAAAGTTATTGAAAGATTTTTGGAAATCGCCGATCATCTGCTTTTTGGAGGTAAGATCGCCAATATTATCTTACGGGTGAAGGGAATCTGTCCTGGAAAACCCTGGCCAACTGAAGAGATTGTTGAGAAAATTGAAAAATTGAATCTTACTGACCCGAAGGTTCATTTACCAGTCGATGTTTTAGTCTCTCCCGACCCGAGCGGAGAAGTTTATGTAAGAGACACTGGCCCTGGTAATGTTCGTAAAGATGAGGAAATTTTTGACATTGGGGAAGAAACTATAACTTCTTTCAGTGAAATAATCAGAGAGGCAAAAACTTTATTTTGGTCAGGAACTTTAGGGATGCACGAAAATGAAAAATTTTCCCAAGGAACAAAAGGAATTGCTGAAGCGATAGCTAGGAATTATGATGCATTCAAAGTCGTTGGAGGAGGTGATACGATTGCTGCGGTAAGAAAATTTAATCTTTTAGACAGATTTTCTTTTGCTTCAACTGGAGGTAGTGCTATGTTATCTTTCTTAGCTGGGGAAAAATTGCCAGGGATAGAAGCTTTGGAATAAATATGGAAATTAAAAATTTAAAAAAAGCTGCCAAGAGAATTCTCTCTGCCATTAAAAAGAAGGAGAGAATTATTTTATATAGCGATGCTGATTTAGATGGTACCGCTTCTTTAATTATCTTAGAAGAGACAATAAAAAATTTAGGAGGAGAAGTCGCTGCTCGTTATTTTCCTGATCGAGAATTAGAAGGATATGGTTTAACCAAAGAAGCTCTTGATACTCTAGGTAAATTAGCTCCTGCCCTTTTGATTTTAACTGATTGTGGAATTGGTAATTTTAAAGAGATTGAATTAGCCAATCAGAAGGGTTTTGAAGTAATAGTTATTGATCATCACGAGATATTAAATCATCTTCCTCCCGCTTCCATTATCATTGACCCTAAACAAAAAGGAGATAGATATCCCTTCAAGTTTTTACCAGCCTGTAGTTTAGTTTTTAAACTGGCAGAGATTCTCTTGGGGAAAAAAATGTCAGATAGTTTAAGACAAAGTTTCTTGGAACTTGTCAGCTTAGCTACTGTTGCTGATATGATGCCTCAGGAAAGAGACAATAAGATTTTCATTGAGAAGGGCCTACAAACATTACCTTTTACTTTCAGGCCGGGTCTGCTGGTTTTTTTTAGAGAATTTCCCTTGGGAAGTTTTTCTTTAAATGAAATTATTCAAAAGATTATTGCCAATTTACAGATAACCGAAACCAAGAACCATCTGACCGAGAGCTATCTTTTATTGACGGCTCAAAAAGAGCAAGAGGCCTTGCAATTACTAAAAACTCTTAGAGAGAAAAGTGAAAGCCGTCAAGGATTGATCAAAGCGTTAACTGAGGAAATTATAGAAAAAGTTGAAAAAGACCCTTCGCCAATCGTTTTTTTGGGAGGAACCGATTTTCCTTTAAGTCTAACTGGAACTATTGCCTCCAGGGTCTGTAAAAAGTTAAAAAAACCTACTTTCATTTATAACACCAGAGGAAAATTGAGTCGGGGATCAGTAAGAACTCCTCAAGAGATAAACAGTGTCAAAGCTTTAGCCAATTGTCATTCTTTACTTGAAGTTTATGGTGGACATCCTCAAGCCTCTGGCTTCACTTGCAAAAATGAAAACCTAGAGGAACTTAAACGATGCCTAATTAGATATTTCAAGAACCAGAATTAGGAAGTATTATTTTATCTCCGTAATTCCTAATCCCTAATTCATGCAAAAACTGATAATTTACGTTGATGGTGGAGCAAGAGGAAACCCCGGTCCAGCTGCTTTAGGAGTAGTTTTTTGTGATGAGAAAGGAAAAGTTTTAAAAAAATATTCTCAATGCATTGGCAAAGCCTCAAACAATGAAGCAGAATACCAGGGTTTAATTTTTGCTTTAAAAAAAGCCAAATCTTTATTAGGTAAAGAAAAAATAAAAAAAATTCCAATTGAGATAAGATCTGATTCTGAACTTTTAATTAAACAGATGAGAGGGGAATATAAAATAAAAACTCCAAGAATCCAATCTTTATTTCTGACCGCCTGGAATCTGAAAATCGACTTCAAAAACTTAAAATTCTCTTTAATTCCCAGAGAAGAAAATAAAGAAGCTGATCGTCTTCTCAACGAGGCTCTTGATGCGGAAACTCGTTCTCAAAAACTCCTCTAAGCTGACAGAGACCCGGTCTCTGTTAATGTCAGAGACCCGGTCTCTGTTAAATATTGACTTTTGAGATTTTTTCTTATACAATAAAAACTGCCCAAGTAGGCAAGGCAACCGCCTCGCTTTAGCGGGGAGGAAAGTCCGAACACTCATTCTCTCCCGCTTTCAGCGGGAGAGTCTAAAAGGGTAGCGGGTAACACCCGTCGCTGGCAACAGTAGAGGTGCGAACAGAGACGTCCGAGCGCGAAAGCACGAGGACATCCCGCCAGAAGCGGGATGAGTTCCCGCCGCAAGGCGGGGGGTGAAACGGCTAAATCCTTACCCGAGTGCAAGACCAAACTCTTCGGCATTCTCCGGATTTGCCGAAGTGAAAAAGTAGGTCGCTTGACCCCGCGAGTAATTGCGGGACCAGATAAATGGTTGCCATCCCGCTTTCAGCGGGAACAGAATTCGGCTTATTGCCTACTTGGGTTTTTTTATTTTCCTCACCAGTTGAAGTTTTCTCACCAGTTGAGGATTATTTTCTGAAAGGTTACAATAAATTTATGATCAAGAAATTCTTGAATTTTAAAACAAAAAAGGTTACTTTTGCTGCTGGTATTTTAGCTTTAGCCGCTTTAATCAGCCGCCTCTTAGGACTTTTACGGGATAATCTTCTGGCAAATCTTTTTACTAAAGCTCAGACCGACATTTATTTTGCCAGCTTCCGAATCCCTGATTTTGTCTATGGTATTTTAATCACCGGAGGAATTGTTGCTGCTTTTTTGCCAGTTTTCGCCAGCCACTTTAAGAAAAGCAAAAAGCAAGCCCAAACTCTTACTAACAATGTTTTAACTTTCTTTTTAATTCTTTTAGCTCTTCTCTGTTCAATCTTGGCAATTTTTACTCCTCAGCTTATAAAACTCATTGTTCCTGGTTTTAGTCCCCAACAGAAATCTCTGGCTATCACTTTAACTCGAATAATGTTCCTCTCGCCAATTCTTTTGGGATTGTCTGCTATATTTTCTGGTATTTTACAATATTTCAATTTGTTTTTAGCTTACTCTTTAGCTCCAATTTTTTACAACCTTGGTATAATCCTGGGAATTTTATTTTTAGCTCCAATTTTTGGTTTGAAGGGCTTGGCTTTTGGTGTAATTTTGGGAGCCGCCTCTCATCTTCTTATCCAAATAGGTCCTGCTATCAAACACGGTTTCAAACCTCGTTTTTCATTCAATTTCCGTCACCCCGGCCTTAAAAAGATTTTCTTTCTTATGACTCCTCGAACTTTAGGATCTGCCGCTTATCAAATAAATTTAATAGTCATCACTGCTATTGCTTCGACTTTAACTCAAGGATCTATTCGAATTTTCAATTTTGCGAATAATCTCCAAGGAACAGCAATCGGTTTAATTGGCATTCCTTTTGCTACCGCTGCTTTTCCCACCCTTTCTCGGCATTTTGCTAACCACCAGAAAGGTGAGTTTCTGAAGACCTTTTCTAAAACTTTCTCTCAAATTCTTTTTTTAATAATTCCCTTAAGTATCTTAATTTTTCTTTTACGGGCTCAAATTGTTCGAATAATCTTAGGTACCTCAATTTTAGGTAAAGGGCTTTTTGACTGGTGGGACACTCGTTTGACTGCTGCTTCCCTTGGTATCTTTGCTTTCTCTCTTTTTGCCAGCTCCCTGGTACCCTTTTTGGCTCGAGCCTTTTTCGCTCTCCGAGATACCAAAACACCAGTAAAAATTGCCTTATCTACTATGGGGCTGAATATAATTCTCTCTTTTTCTTTTGTTTCTTTTTTAAATTATCCCAATAATTTTTCAAAAGTTTTAATAAATTTCCTGAAACTTAAAGGAATAGATAATATTTCAATTATCGGTCTTCCCTTAGCCCTTTCTTTAGCAACAGTTTTCCAATTCTTTTTACTTTCTTTTTATTTAAAAAGAAAAGTTGAAGGATTAGAATTTGGTGAAATTTTTCAAAAACTCTGGAAAATTTTAACTGCCTCAATCTTAATGGCAATTTCTACCTACTCCGCCTTGCGAATTTTTGCGATTGTTTTAGATACAAGGGAAGTCCTAGGGCTATTATACCAGACAATTTTCGCCGGTCTAATCGGAATTTTTGCTTATTTCATTTTCTCTCTCTTTTTAAAATTACCTGAACCAAAAAAAATCTGGGAATCTCTCCTCACCCAATTCAAAAGCTAACAGAGACCCGGTCTCTGTAAATTATATGCCATATAGAAAACAACAATTTGTGAATGAGGAAATATACCATGTAGTTTTGAGAGGGATCGATGATAATTTAATTTTTAAGAACGTCGATGACTATTATCGAGGAATTTTCTCAATTTACGAATTTAATACCACTAATCCAATTACTATCAGAGAGCGGAGGAAAGCCCGGGCCCGTCTTAAAAAAGCTGACAGAGACCGGGTCTCTGTCTCTGATCCGCGAGATAAGATAGTCGAGGTTTTAGCTTTTTGTCTGATGCCAAATCATATACATCTGCTTTTGAAACAGCTTAAAGAAGAAGGGATTACCAAATTTATGCTAAAGTTTGGAGCTGGTTATGGAGGTTATTTTAATCGAAAATACAGTCGCAAAGGTCATGTTTTTCAAGATAGATTTTCTGCTGTTCACGTTAAAAATGATGAACAATTGAAAACTGTATTTGTGTATATTCATACCAATCCTATATCTTGTGTAGAACCAGATTGGAAAGAGAAAGGAATAAAAGAACCAAGGAAGGTTATTAAATTTTTAGAAAATTATAAGTGGTCAAGCTATCTTGATTATATCGGAAAGAAGAACTTTCCTTCGGTTACTGAAAGAGAATTTATTTCAGAAATAATGGAAGGAGAAGAAAGTTGTAGAAGATTTGTAGAAGAATGGGTAAGATACAAAGGAGAAATTAAAAAGTTTGCCCACCTATCTCTAGAATAATCAGAGACCGGGTCTCTGACAGCTTTTGGATGGGGATTATGGAATTGTCAAATATTCGTAACTTTGTCATTATAAGCCATATCGATCATGGGAAGTCAACTTTGGCTGACCGTTTTTTAGAATTGACAAAAACAATCCCAAAAGAAAAAATGCGGCCCCAATATCTTGACTCAATGGAGCTTGAAAAAGAAAAGGGAATAACTATCAAACTTCATCCGGTTCGGATGAAGTTTAAAATTCCAAACTCCAAATGCCAAATGCCAAATAGTTTAGGGTCGGAATTTATTTTGAATTTGATAGATACGCCAGGGCATATAGATTTCTCTTATGAGATTTCCAGGGCCCTATATTGTGTTGAGGGAGCGATTTTGTTAGTCGATGCCACTCGTGGCATTCAAGCCCAAACCCTTTTTAACTTAGAACAAGCTCAAACTCAAAAACTTAAAATTATTGGAGTAGTAAATAAAATCGATCTTCCTCAAGCTCAAATTTCTCAAACTAAAAAAGAATTAGCTTCATTACTTGGAGTTCCAGAAAAAGAAATTTTTACCATCTCAGCAAAAGAAGGCACAAAAGTCAAAGAACTGTTAGCAGCGATAATTGAAAAAATTCCTCCTCCAACAAAACTTTCGTCGCCTTATTTCAGCGATCGCCGAGCTAAGGCAAGAGGAAAAGAGGAGGGGTTCAGAGCTCTTATTTTTGATTCAAAATATGACCCTTTTTCTGGGGTAATCGCCTATGTTCGGGTCTTTGAAGGAGAAACAAAAAAAGGTGATAAAATTTATTTAATAGCTCAAGATCAAGAAGGGGAAGTAAAAGAAGTTGGCTATTTTACTCCAGATCTCAAGCCCTCCCAAAATCTAAAAGCTGGTGAAATTGGTTACATCAAAACAGGAATCAAAGAACCTTCTAAGGTTAGAGTGGGGGATACAATAATTAAATTCCCAATCCCCAATTTTCAATTTTCAAGAGCGGAGCCGTTACCCGGTTACAAAGAGCCTCAACCAGTCCTCTATTTAAGTATCTATCCTTACTCAGCTGATAATTTCGAAGAGTTAAAAGTAGGCTTAGAAAAACTTAAATTAAGCGATCCCGCTTTGGATTTTCAGCCCGAGTCAAAAATGGCTTTAGGCAGGGGATTCCGTTGTGGATTTTTAGGATCTTTGCATGCAGAAATTACTTTAAGGCGCTTAAAGACTGAATTTAATTTAGATTTAATAGTTTCTACCCCTCAGGTGATTTTTAAAGTTCTCACCAAAGACGCTAAAGAACTTTTGATTTTCTCCCCCTCGATGTGGCCCCAACCATCTCAGATTGAAAAAACTTTAGAGCCCTGGGTAGAATTAGAAATAATTACTCCAAATTCTTATTTAAATCAAGTATTAAAACTTTTGAAAAATTTTGGCATTCAACTCAGAGAAACCAAATTTCTCACTGCTCAAAAGTCAATCTTATTAGCTCAAGCACCTTTACGGCAACTTATCACTGGTGATCTTTACGATAAAATAAAAAGTGTTACCCATGGATTTGCTTCTTTCAGCTTTTATCCAATAGGGTTAAGAGAAGCCGACTTAGTTAAGATTGAGATTTTAATAGCTCAAGAGCCTCAAGAGCCATTTTCTAAGATTGTTCCCAAAAGAGAGGCTTTTCCAGAAGGTAAAAAAATTTTAAAAAAACTAAAAAAGATTATCCCTCCCCAACAGTTTCCTTTAGCTTTACAAGCAGCAGTTGGAGGTAAAATTATTGCCCGAGAGACTATTAAAGCACAGAGGAAAGATGTTACAGCCTCGCTGTATGGTGGTGATGTTACCAGGAAAATGAAACTCCTGGAGAAGCAAAAAAGAGGCAAAAAGAAACTAAAAGAACGAACGAAAATTAAACTTCCTCCTCAAGTATTTTTGGAGATGCTGAAGAGCGATTGAAAAATCGTTTGATTTTGTTAAACTAAAGAAGAGGCCAGAGAAGAAAACTAAACATACTAAAAATGATCAAAGCAACCAAAATAATCCAGACTATTTTTAAAAATTTTCTTGGCTTCATTATTTAAGTATATGATAAGATCAAGGAATTTTAAAAGAGAAAGTAAGAAAACTTTGGTCCTTAAAATAATAATTTTAACAGGATTAATCATTATAACAATTGCCTTATTCTTTGGAAATTTTAGAATAAGCCAGAAAAGAAAGATGGTTGCTAGACAATTAAAGCGATTAAAAGAAGAAATTGAAAAGATCTCAATTGAAGAAGAAAAACTTAAAGCAAAGATCTCGCGAGCTGAAAATCAAGAGACTCTTGAAAGAATTGCTAGAGAACAATTGAACCTTAGAAAAGTAGGGGAGAAAGTGGTAGCCTTTCCGATGCTCAAGAAAGAAGAAAATGCTACTCCAACTCAATCGCAAACTTTTTGGCAAAAGTTTTTAGAAAAATTAAAAATTAAATAAAGCTGTCAGAGACCCGGTCTCTGTCAAATGGGCGCCAGTAGTTTAATGGTACGGGCCAAAATTTTGCGGGTGTCGTATAACGGTTATTATGGCTCCTTCCCAAGGAGCAGATGGCGGTTCGACTCCGCTCACCCGCTCGAAATTTGCCGCTTTAGCTCAATCGGTAGAGCAATCGCTTCGTAAGCGATAGGTTCCCGGTTCGAGCCCGGGAAGCGGCTTCAAAATTTATGGAAATCCGAGAAAAAATTGAAAACTTAAAAGAAAAATTCCAGCATTTGCTGGACTGTCTTTGACATTGCCAAAAAAAATAGAAAATTGAGCCAATTAGAAAAGAAAATTGCTCAGCCAGATTTCTGGAAGAAGGAAAAAAATCCAGCAGAAATCCAAAAAGAGTACACGGACCTCAAAGAGAAAATTGAAACCGTTGAAAATTTAAAAAAAGAAATTTCTGATCTCTCAAGTTTGGCTAAATTAGTTAAAGAGAGTAGCTCAGAATCGAAAGAAATCGAAGAAAAAATAGAAGAAATTGCTTCGGAAATAAGAAATTTGGAACAAGAAACCCTTCTCACTGGGAAATACGATCAAGGTCCTGCCATTCTTACTATTGAAGCGGGCGCTGGTGGAAGAGATGCTGAGGATTGGGTTGCTTTGCTGTTGAGAATGTACCAAAGATTTGCTGAAAGAAAAAAATGGAAATACAGAATTTTATCTCAAAGCTTCACTGAAGGAGGAGGGCCAGATGGAAGAATTGGTATGAGGGAGGTTTCAATGGAGATTAACGGCAAGAATGTTTATGGTCTTCTAAAAAAAGAGACAGGTGTCCATCGATTGGTAAGAATATCTCCTTTTTCGGCAAAAGGATTACGCCACACTTCTTTTAGCCGGGTGGAAGTTTTGCCAGTTATTAAAGAAGAAATGAGAGAGGTAAAGATAAAGCCTGAAGACCTAAAAATTGAGACTTTCCGAGCTTCTGGACCCGGTGGGCAGTATGTTAACCGTCGAGAGACAGCCGTTAGGATCACCCACTTACCAACTGGCATCAAAGTGGCTTGCCAAGTAGAAAGATTGCAAGGAGCCAATAGAAAGAGAGCAATGCAAATGTTGATTGCTAAATTATACAATCTTCGACAAATTGAAAAAGAAAAAGAATTAGAAAAAATAAGAGGGAAAAAGATTTCGGCTGAATTCGGTTCCCAAATCCGTTCCTATATTCTTCATCCTTATAAACTTGTCAAAGACCATCGGACCGGTGTGGAGACCGTTGATGTGGAGGGGGTCCTAGATGGTAATTTGGATATTTTTATTGAAGCAGAGATGAAGATAGGTTAAATCTCAAATCTCAAATGTTAAATCCATATGTCAAACCTCAAATCTAAGAATATTCGCCACCGAGCTTATAAGTTTTCTTTGGGAATTATAAATTTAGTCAAAGATTTTCCAAAAGATAAAATCTATTTTATTTTTACCGATCAGCTTTTAAGGGCAGCAACTTCGATAGGGGCGAATCTTATTGAAGCAAAAGCTTCTTCCTCCAAAAAAGATTTTGTTAGATTCTATGAAATCGCCTTAAAAAGTTGCAATGAAACCCTTTATTGGCTTTATCTTTTGAAAGATAGCAAACTGATAACTCCATCAAAAATTGAACCGCTGATAAAAGAAACAGGAGAAATAGGGAAAATGATTGCTTCAAGCCTCTTAACCTTAAAAGACAGAAAATAGATTTGAGATTTAAGATTTGGATTTGAGTTTTGACATATGACATTTGAGATAATTTATTATGATTAGGTTTCAAAACGTCACTAAAATCTATCGTTCTAGGGGAAATCCAGTTGTTGCTTTAGAAGATGTTTCCTTTCAAATCCAAAAAGGGGAGTTTGTTTCGATTGTCGGGAAATCCGGGGCTGGCAAAACTACCCTAATTAGATTACTCATTCAAGAAGAGCAACCAACCCAGGGAGAGATTTTTTTTAAGGGGAAATCGATTCAAAAAATGACAGAACGAGATGTTCAGTATCTTCGCCGGAAAATTGGTGTTATCCACCAAGATTACAAATTACTTAAAGGAAAAACCGTCCGAGAAAATGTTGAATATGTAATGCAGGTAATTGGAGCAAAAGATAAAGATATCCAAAGAGATGTTCCTCAAATCTTGGAGATTGTCGGGTTAGGGAATCGCCAAGAGAGTTTTCCAGAGGAACTTTCAGGAGGGGAAAAACAAAGATTAGCAATTGCCAGAGCGCTTTGTCATCGTCCCGAAGTAATTGTGGCTGATGAGCCAACTGGCAATTTAGATCTTTACAATACTTTTGATATTATTAACCTTTTTAAAAAAATTCATTCCTTTGGCCAGACAATAATTTTAGCCACCCACAATAAAGAGGTAATTGACGGATTGCAAAAAAGAGTAATTACTTTAGAAAAAGGAAAAGTTATCCGCGACGATCCCGAAGGAAAATTCATTTTATAAAAGATATGTTTACTAATTTAAAAAGAATTTTAAAATTTGGCTGGCAGGGATTTTCTCGCAATATGGGATTGGGTTCTCAGGCGATTTTTATTATTACAGTAGCAGTTTTGGTTATTACCTCTCTTATTATATTTAACGAATTAAGCAATTTTTTGATTTCTCAAGCTAGAGAGAAAGTTGATATTGCTGTCTATTTTAAAAAAGAAGTTCCTGAATCAGAAATTCTGGAACTTAAGCAAGAACTTAGCAAATTTTCTCCCGGAATAGAAAATATCAGTTACGTTTCCCGAGCTCAGGCTCAAGAGAACTTTTTGCAAAGACATAAGGAAGATCCTCTTTATCTTCGAGCTTTAGAAGAAGTGGGGGAGAATCCTTTCCTCTCTTATTTAAATATTAAAGCTAAAAGCCCTAATTTCTATGCTCAAATTTCTGACTTTTTAACCTCCGGACCCTTTCAAAATATGATTGAGAAAATTTCTTATTATGAATCAGAAAAAATAATAAATCGCCTCTTTAGTTTAACAAACAATATAAAGTTGGGAGGAATTTTACTCAGTTTAATTCTTGGGATTTTGGTTGTCTTAATTACTTTCAATACAGTTAAGTTAACTATCTTTGCTTTTCGAGAAGAAATTTCCACTATGAAATTAGTTGGAGCTTCGAATTGGTTTGTCCGGGGTCCCTTTCTGGTTCAAAGTTTGTTCTATGGAATCTTTGCTGTGTTAATTGCTAATCTCGTTTTCTTTGGAATTTTTAATTTTTTAAATTCCCGAATTGAAAACTGGATTTTGGGATTCAGCATCTTAGATTATTTTCAAGAGAATTTTTTGATGTTATTGGTAATCCAGATTATTTTCGCTTTCGTTTTGGGAATATTTTCCTCTTTAATTGCTGTGCGCAAATACTTGAAAGTTTAATTATTCCGGGGTCGTCTAATGGTAGGACGCGAGGTTCTGGCCCTCGTAATCTACGTTCGAATCGTAGCCCCGGAGCTCTCGCTTAAACTCGGAGGATGACCTTTCTGGCTCACAGTTTTCCACAAGTTTAAGTTTGACACAGCTATCGGATAAGCGATAATATACTAATGGAGAAAATTGAACAAAAATACATATCCCTCCGAGAGGCAGCAAAATATTCGGGTTGCTATTCTCAAGATTATTTAAGCTTGCGAGCCAGACAAGGAAAATTAAAAGCGCTAAAGCTGGGTCGAAACTGGGTGACAAAAAAGAAATGGATTGATGAGTATTTGGAAAAAACTGGGAGAAAAAAAGTTAAATTTAAAAAAAGAAAAATATACCAGCCCAGAGAAAAAAAGGAGGAGATAGAGGAGATAGAAGTGAGAGTATTAAAAGAAGAACCAATCTCTTTAAAAGAAGCGGCAAAATATTCGGGTTACTCTCAAGATTATTTAAGCTTGCGAGCCAGACAAGGAAAATTAAAAGCGCTAAAGCTGGGTCGAAACTGGGTGACAAAAAAGAAATGGATTGATGAGTATTTGGAAAAAGTCAGAGATTACAACCAGAAAATCAAAAAAGAAAGGGAAGGGAGAGAAGAGTTTAAAATTGAGATTTCAAAATCGACCCCTTCATTTTCCTTTACTTCTTCACCAGGATCAGGAGCCCAGTTTACCGCTTTACTCGTCGCTCTGGTTTTTATTTTTGGCTCTTTGGCAATTCTTTTTAGCTATCCCTACTTTCTCCCTATTTTGAACTCAAGCGGTTATCTTGCTGGTCAGACCGCCAAAGAAATAGTGAGCGATCTTAAGGAATTCCGCTCAGAAATTGAAAGAAACATTATTGAAACTCAAGAGGATATTTCCCAAAATCTCGCTAATCTTACAACAAACATTTATTTTCGGACCAACTCATTATTGTTAGAGTTTTCAAAAAATCTCAAAATTTTTCCCAAAAGTTTAACCTTAAAAATAAGAGAGCAAGCAAGCGAAAAGGGAGAGGGTATTTATCAATTTGGAAAGAAATTTAAAGGAAAAGAATTGAAGGCATTGGGGGCTAAAATTTCCAAAACAATTAAAGAGAGTTTTCTTTTGGAAGTTAAACATTCTTTAATACATTTTTTAATTGAGATCAGCAAGAAGTTTACTCAATACCTCCGTCAGGACATTCAATCTCTTCAAAAAATCAGCAGAGATTTCTACCAGAGACTTTCTGCTAAGATTTCCCAAGCTGTTCAGATGATTTCTCAATTAAGGAAAGAAGAAAAAAAAGTTAGGGAGAAGATAAAAGGATTTAGTGAAAATCTAATTTATGGCATAATAAAAAAACTCCCCCGGAAAATTGGAGCTTTGTTTGAGAAAGAAAAACCTTATGAGGAAATTCTCTTTAAATTAAATCAGGAAGGACAAGAAGGATTGGTGATAATTTCCTCAACAAAAAAGGGAGAGAAGGAACTTGAGGAAATTAAAAAGAAAATAATGGCTTCATTTTCTGATAAGTTAGAACTAATTCCCAAAAACACAGAGTTCAAAATTTTCCTGCCCCTCTCTGACAAAAATCAACAATATCTTCCAGTTTTTATATTAATTTATCCTAAAGAGATATTTAAATAGACAAATTTTTAATTGACTTAAGGGATTTTTGTTATAAAATTAACTAAAGAAATGAATTCCCACCAAAAAATGAAAACTTCTTCGTTTATCTTTACTAAAATAAGCAAAACTGCTTTATATTTAGCCTTTTTTTTAACGCCCCTTTTCTTTTTGCCTTTTACCCAGAATGTTTTAAATTCTCCAAAGCAAATTTTGTTGCTTGGTTTGGTCTTGCTGAGTAGCATAACCTGGCTTATAAGCCAGGTTGGTCAGAAAAAGATAATTTTAAGAGGAAATAAATTATTCTCTTTTGTCCTTCTTTTAGTTTTAGGTTTTTTCTCAATTTCTACTTTCCTTTCAGTTTGGCCAAGTGCTTCTTTTTGGGGCTGGCCCTTAGGGATTACCGACAGCTTCGTTACTATTTTTTCTTTTCTTCTTTTGGTTTTTCTTTCAGTTAATGTTTTTACTAAAGAAAAGGAAATTTTCTTTGCTATTTTTCTCCTTCTTACCTCCGGAGTATTAACTGGAGTTTTTTTGATTTTCCAGCTTTATGGTATTTTTATTTTGCCATTTGATTTTAGCAAAATTATTTCCTTTAATACCCTTGGCAGTGTTTATCAGGCAGGAATATTTTTTGCTGTTTTGTTACCCATTTCTTTAGTTCTTGCCTTCCGAATTAAAAAGCCAATTTTTTATGGGATTTTTTCAATTTTATTGGCCTTAGTTATTTTAATTGACTTTGGTAGTGCCTGGTTGGTTCTTTTATTTGGAATTTTAACTTTGACCATTCTCGGTTTGAGTGATCCTCAAGGGAAAATCAAAGGTAGTTGGGCAGGAGTTTTGATGGGCCTTTTGGTTTTATCTTTCTTTTTCCTCCTTTTCCCTTTACGATTTACTGGATTTCCCGAGTTACCCATCCAGGTTTCCCCGGGGATTGTTTCGGAAGGAAGAATTTTAACAAAAGTATATCAACAAGGAATTAAAAACGCTCTTTTTGGCTCAGGCCCGGGAACTTTTATCTTTGATTATTCTAAACATCGTTCCCCCCTTCTTAACCAGACAATTTTTTGGGGAACAAGATTTTCTTCAGGAAGTTCAGAATTTTTAGATTGGTTTATCACCAAAGGTGCTTTAGCCGGATTCTCTTTGCTATTTTTGTTGGGTTTGGCAATATATTTTGGAATCAAGCACTTAACTGAAGCCAACGATTATCGGGGAATGAAAATAGGATTTTTGTCTTCAGCTGTCGCTTTATTTGGGGCCGGTTTTCTTTCTCCCTTTAGTTTTACTTTGTGGTTTATTTTTTGGGTGGTGATTGCTGGGTTGTTATTTTACAATTCTCGCGAAATTAAAATCAACCTCGTTCCTTATTTTCGCCGAACAGTTTTTTCTGGTATTTTTTTGGCAATTATAATTTTTGGCTTGTTTTTGCTCTTTTTTCAAACTCAGAAGTATTTAGGGGAAGTTTATTATACTCAAGGAATTAAGTTTGTCCAAAAAGAGCATATTGACCAGGGAATAAAAGCAATTCAAAAAGCTACTCTCCTTAATCCTAAAACAGATGTTTATTGGCAAAATCTTGCCCAATTGTATCTGGCTAAGGCTAATTTAATTGCCCAAGACCAAGAATTGTCAGCTGAAAGAAAATGGCAATTGGTTCAAGAGAACATTTCCAATGGAGTTAAATCCCTTAACCAGGCGATAACTTTAGCCCCCTTTAATGTAGCCAACTGGAATGTGAGAGGTTTCTTTTATCGCAGTTTAATTGGGATTGAAAATGCCGGCGAGATAGCTTTAGAATCTTATCGTCGAGCCAGCGAACTGGAGCCCGCTTCCCCTTTCCCTTATGGGGAGATGGGAAGGGTTTATATTTTAATGGCTCAGAATTTCCGAAAAGAAAAGATGATTGCTAAAGAAAAAGAATTTTTAGATTTGGCAGTTGAAAATTTACAAAAAGCCATCAACCTTAAGTCAGATTATGCCCCCGCTCACTATTTAATGGCAGTAGCTTATGATCAGCAGGGGAGAGGGGAGGAGGCAATTGCCAAATTAGAAGACCTCCAAAAGGCCTTTCCCCAAGATATTGGAATATCCTTTCAATTAGGAATGCTCTATTGGCGAAAAGAGAGAATCGAGCAAGCCCAAGGAGAATTTGAGAAGGTAGTCAAACTGAATCCTAATTATTCTAACGCTTTATATATGTTAGGATTGGTTTATGATAAAAAAGGAGAAAAAGAAAAAGCGATAAAACAATTTGAGAAAGTTTTAGAATTAAATCCTAAAAATCAGGAAGTGGAAAAGATTCTAGAAAATCTTAAAAAAGGATTATCAGCATTGGAAGGAATAACTCCCTCCCAACCGCCGATTGGGTCTACTCCTCCGGAAATTCAAAGATAAAAATTCGCAAAAAAGAAAGATTAAAAATAATTTTTTCTCAGAGCCCCAAAAACACTCTGACCTGGTTTTCACTTACCTCCAAAACCCCTCTTTTAAATTGGTAAGTGATTTTTTTCTTTTCCGGAGTGTGAATGGTTAATTCCTCAAAAATAAGGGTAATAAAATTGGTATGTTGGGGAAGGATGTCAAATTTTCCCAATCTATTTTGAGAAGAAACTGCTTCAGCTTTTCCGCGAAAAGGTTCTCTTTCAATGGCTGGAGAACAAAACACTTTTACTTCAAGGAGGGGTTTTTCTCTATTTACCATTTAATAATTAAAATTAATTGAAAATCAATTAATAACTTAAATCGCTCAATCCCCCGATAAACAATAAAGCCTCTTCGGGAACCTGATCCAATTTCCCTTCTAAAATCGCCCTCACCCCTTTAATCGTTTCTTCCCTTTTAACATATTTACCCTTTCTGCCCGTCTGGTCAGCCACCGCAAAGAGGTCCTGGGTCATAAAATTTAAAATTTTTCTGGCTCGATAATAAATAGTTCTATTTTCTACCGAAAGTTCAGCTTCGCCGACAATTGACACAATTTGCTCAAGTTCTTTATATCTTTCTAAAATTTTCTTTGCCTCAACCACTGTCTCGTAATGCTCTTGACCCACAATTGCTGGATCTATCACTGAAGAAGAGGAAGCTAAAATATCTACCGCTGGATACCTTCCTTGTTGATAGATGTCTCGAGATAAGATGACCGTTGAATCAAAATAGGGGAAAACCGCCTGAACTCCCGAATCGGTAATATCATCGGCCGGAACATAAATTGCTTGGATACTGGTTATTGAGCCATTTTTGTTAGAGACCAATCTTTCTTCCAATTTCCCGATTTCACTGGAAAGAGTAGGTTGATAACCATCTTCCGAAGGAATTACTGAAAGAAGAGTGGAAAGTTCGTTACCTGCCTGTAAGAAGCGATAAATATTATCAATAAAAAATAAAACATCTTCTCGTTGGTTATCCCGAAAATACTCAGCGATAGTGGCGGCCACAAAACCGACTTTAAATCTTATTATTGCCGATTCACTCATCTCTCCAAAAACTAAACAAACCCGGGGCAAGACATTGGTTTTTTTTAAAGTTTCATAAAGTTCTTGGCCTTCCCTGATTCTCTCTCCTAAACCAGCAAAAACAGCAATCCTCTTTCTGAAAAAAACAAGATTATGAAGGAGTTCAATCAAAAGGACAGTTTTTCCTAAGCCAGCTCCTCCAAAAATCCCCAACTCTTCTCCTCTTCTCAAAGGAGTAAAAAGGTCAATTACCTTTATTCCAGTTTCAATTATTTCTTTTCCAGAAATAATCTCGTGGTAAAAAGGGGGTGACTGATAGATTGATTTTTTTTCTTTAGTTTCAATCGGGGGCCCTCCATCTAAAGGATTGCCAAAAATATCAATTACTCTCCCTAAAAACTCCCTTCCTACCGGCACCTCTAAACTTTTGCCAGTTTTTTTTACTTTAGCTCCCCGAAACAATTTCTCGGAATTAGTTAGCGAAAGACACAAAAATGTTTTTCTTTTGGAGGCACTATGAACTTCTAACCAGACCTTGGGATTTTTTTCCAAAACTAATATCTCCCCAATAAAAGGTGGATTTTTATAAAACTCAACCTCAACTATTTCCCCCCGAATTGAGATAATATATCCTAATTCCATATTTTGGATTTTAAAAAAAATTTTTGTTAGTTCGCCCTATCAAAGGGCTAAAAAGTTCAATTTGTTTTTTATTTAACAATTGGCGTTCTAATTTTTTTTGTTGAATTATCAATTTCCTTTTTTGTTTTCTGGCGTTCTCAGTAGCTCGATACATGGCTATCATTCTGGTGGCATATTTAGACAATTGATGTTCTAAAACAGCCTGATTAAAAAAAGCTGACTTTAACTCGGTTTCAAAAAATCCCAGAACTGCTTCGGGAGATGGCTCAAATAAATAAGTTTTAACCTTCTCCAATTCTTTCTCTACTATTATTTCTCCGGAAATATTACTTTGAGTCACTTTTTGCGTCAAAATGGTCTGGAAACTTCCATGAAATACGATAATTTCTTGGTAGTTTTTAATAAATTCAATGATATCGCGAAGCTCTTTTGCTTTGGGCTTGTCGTCATCTAATTCAAAATAAACTATTTTCTTCCCCGGACTTTCTCTTTCAATCAGATATCTACCCATTTTCCCAACCACCACTAAAGTGGCTTTGTTTTCCGTTAAATAATTTAAAACTTCTTTGCAGATATCTAAAATTAAAGTTCCATAAAACCGTTCATTACAAGAAAGAAAAACTACCACTCTTGGTCTTTTACTTTTTAAAAAAAATTGTTGAGTTTTAGTTACTTTTCCTTTTCGGAATTGAGCAAGATAAGCCCTTTTTGTTAAACTATAAACTTGAGAAAGCTGGTTAATAAACTCTCGGTTGGTTAATACTTTTTGGCGAATTTTATTCATTCTTAAATTAGCAATTTCTTGATAAACTCTGGTAATTGTTTCAATATTGGAAATCGCTTTTAAATTTTCTTTGATTTCTTTTAAGATTGCCATATTTTTAATCTTTAACTGGCAACTCAATGTAGAAAGTTGTTCCTTTTCCCCAACCTTCTGATTCTCCCCAAACTTTCCCTCCATGAGCTTTAACAAATTCAGTAATAATATTTAAACCTATCCCCCTGCCTGGACCATAAAATTTCTCGGCCTCTTTACCTCTTTCAAATAATCGTCCTTTCAAGAAATAATCAATCTCTTCTTTTTCCATACCAATACCAGTATCAGCCACCACAATTCTAATTTTTGATTTTTGATTTTCAACCCTTATTGTTACTCCTCCCCGGTTGGTGTATTTAATAGCATTATCAAGCAAATTCCAAATCACCTTTCTCATTCTTCTTTTATCCAGTTTTAGGGTTGGCAATTTTCCGTTGGTTGGGAGTTCAAGTTTTAAATAAAGATTTTTTTGTTGAGCTTGAAATTTTAATTCCTCAATTACATTTTTAATCAAATTTTCAATCCGACAATCTTCTAAATTCAAAGTTTTTCTTCCCATTTTTAGCTCCTGAATCTCTATTAAATTTTCCATTAGAGAATAGAGAAGATCAACCGATTTTTTCATTTCAATAAGCTTTTCTTTAACAACTGGATTTTCTACTGGGCCATAACTACCTTCAACAATTTTTTCTAAATATCCCTTAAGAGGAACCAGGGGGGTTCGGAGATGATGTTGAAGAGACAAGATGAACTGGTCTTTAGCTTGAGTTAATTTCCTTTCTTCTTCCGAGAGTTTTTCTGCCTCTTTTCTTTTCTTAAATTCTTCTTCTCTCCCTCTTTTAATTAAAAAATAGCCAAAAATAAACAATAAAAGAAAAATAACGGTTATCAAAGGACTAAGCCAAAGATACTCTCTGGGCAAAGTAAATAGAGGAAGGAAAACATATAAAATGGATATGGCAATTATAAATAGCCCAAAACTAATCAGAATATACAAGGATTGTAAGTGATGGAGCTCTGGAATTTTTAAAAATCTTTCTAATAAAATTGCTCCTCCCAAGGCACTGTAGATTAAAAGCAACAAAACAAAAACTACCCCCCAAGGAGAAAGTTTAATCAAATAATTGATTGGCCAATTGTTAGCAAAAACCCCAAAGATTATTAGCAAAGCAAAAATTGAAAAGACAATTATTAAAGGAACCTTAAATTTTTTTAAAGATATTTTAGAGGCACTAACAACAAGAAAAAAAAGCTCAAAAATAAGGCCAATGCTTAAAGCGAAAGTTATTTTTAACCATTCTAACTTTCCAAATAAAACAGGCCGATTATAAAAATATAAACAAAACGACCAGGAAATTATAATAAAAGTGAAGACCAAAAGATGAAATCTCATTTTACCGCCTCTTTAATTATTTCAGTGAGTTCTTTTAGAGAATATTGAGTTTTAATTAAAATTTTATCAATTCCTTCTTTAAAGAGCTCTTCTTGAAACTTCGGGTCGCTATAGTTGGTTAAAGCGTAGATTTTAAGATTTCTTGTTTCGGGATATTTTCTGGCCTCTTTTAAGACCTCAATACCATTCATATCTGGTAAAATTAAATCTAATAAAATTAGGTCTGGTTTTTCTTTCTTTCCTTCTCTAATTTCTTCCATCCTTCTAATTCCTTTTTGGCCCATATCTAAAATTTCAACATTAAATCCAGCCATAGTAAACACCTCCTGGAAAATCTTAATAGTTGGGGGATCGTCTTCAATTATGAGAATATTTGGTTTAGCCATAAAAATTAAATAGGTTGGTATAAAATTTCTCTAACTTTTGGAATAACTTTTTCCACCAAATTTTTAAGTTTTTCTAAATCATTTATCTTCTCTATCTCTTTTTTCACCTCCGGTAGAATTTTTTCATAATTTTTCAAAATTGTATTAACCTCTACTCTCATTATATTTTGAGGTTTATCTTCCCAAAATCCCGAAAGCAACAATCCAAATAAAAACAATTGAATAGCTCTGGGGATTATCATTTTTACCTCTTGATTAAAAAGAATCTCTATTTTTTCCCCTAAGTCTAAAAGTTTTTGGGTTTCTTGAGATAACTCTCCACCAAATTGAGCAATTTCCATTACCCTTTGATATTCAACCAATGTTCTTTTTATCCAGCCAGACAATTTTTTATCTAACGGTTTTTTGGTTTGATTTCCCACACGAGATACCGAAAGGAAAGCGTTAATAGCAGGAAGTTTACCCTTTCTAAAATCGTTAATATCAAAAAAGATATGACCATCAGTCATTGCCATCAGATTGGTTTGAATGAAGCCAGAAATGTCATTTTCTAAGGTTTCAGCCACTGGTAAAGCAGTGATACTTACTTCTTTGTTGGCAAGAGATGGTTTTTTAATATTTCCCGCTCTTTCCAGGAGGGCTGCTTGAATATGAAAAATATCACCAGGATAAGCACTTCGGCCGGGAAACTCCTCACTTAAAAGAGAAATTTCTCGATAAAATTTAGCATGACTGGTTAAATCATCAAAAATAATTAATACATTTTTGCCTTCCTCGCGAAAATATTCAGCAATCGTTATTCCCGAAAAAGGGGCAAGGTAGTTTAGGGGAGAAGAGTTTTCCGAGGTAGCAATTACCATTACTGTTTTGTTTAAAACTTTCATCTCTCTCAAATAGTCCTCCACCGCTTTAATAGCAGAAATTTCTTTGCCAATTCCAACATAAATGCAGATTATTCCTTCTTTTGCTTGACTGACTATAGTTTGTAAAAGAAAAGTGGTTTTGCCGGTTTTGGCATCTCCAATAACCAATTCTCTTTGACCATATCCGATAGGCACCAAGAGATCTACGATTGTCACCCCCGTTTGTAAGGGTTGGCTCACCCTGACTCGTTCGGTAATACCCGGCGCTTTTCTTTGGATAGGTAGGTATTTTTTTTCTCCTAATATCGGCCCTAAACCATCTATCGGATAACCGAGGGGGTTGATAATCCTACCCAAAAGGTTTTCTGAAACCGGAATTTGAAAAAAAGTATTAGTTCTTGTTACTGCTTCTCCAACTTTTAATTTTCCAACCTCAAACATTAAAATTTTCGCTACTTCTTTATCTAATTCTTGAACTAATCCCTTTTGTCCGCTTTCCGTAATAACCATTTCTCCCAATTTTAAAGTAGGCAGGCCGGAAACATAAGCTAAATAATGATTTAATCCCATCACTCGACCTATTTCTCTTATTTGCTCTAAATATTGTTTAAAATTAGCCATAGGTTTTGTCTATTCTGCAGGGTAATCACTTAAAAGGTGGTGAATTTCTTTAGCTAACGAAAAATCTCGCCACTTTCCCTGAAATTCTATTACTGCTCCCCCTATGATTTTGGGGTTTACCACTACATCTAAAATAATTTTTTGGCCGAGTTCTTTTTCTAACCATTGGCTAACCCTTTTAATAAAGCTCTCAGGAGGGGAGAAAGCGATTTCTAATCTTAGCTTGGGCAAAGCTCGCAGTTTTTTTTCCAAATCAGAAGGTATCTTTTTCCCTTTTAATCTTTTTTTGGTAATTTCATCTAAAACCAAGCTCAACTCTTCGGTTGTTTTAATATTTTTGATTAATTCGGCAAATGATTTTTCCATAGCTTGCTCAAAAGATTTCTCTTTTCGCTTTCTCTAAGGCCTCCATTACTAATTTCTCATGGGTTGATAAATCAATTGCCTTACCGATGGTTTTTTTGGCGACTTTTTCAAGCATTTGATAAATTTTTTGGTCCATCTCTTTAAATCTCTCTTTTTTATAGTTTTCAATCTTTTTTTCTACTTCCATCACCTTTTTATTTAAGGTTTCCCTGGCTGATTGATAAATCTTCTCAAATTTTTGGCTTAGCTCTTTAGATAATTCTTCCGAAATCTTTAAACTACTTTGCTGAATTTTAGAAAGTTCCCCCTTGAGAGCTTGATTTAATTCTGAGATTTTTTCGCTGGCTATTTCCGAAAGATAAGTTTGATTTTTTAAACTAAATTTTGTCAATTGAGCCATCTCCTCTTTAATTTTTTCCATTTCTTGGGAAAGTTGTTGAGAAAATTGACTAATAATTTTTTGGATTTTCTGATCTCCTCCTTCAAACCAGTTTCTGTAATTTCTGACAATTTCCTCTGAGGTTTTTTGGAGTTTATCTTTGAATTCTTCAATATTTTTTTGAATTTCCCTGGCAATCGATTCTTCTAACTGCTTTTTGAAATCTTCAGAAATTCTTAAAAAAAGTTCGTTTTTAGCAAAATCTTTAGAAAGGAAAAGTTTCTTTCTTTCTTTCTTAAGAATTCGCAAAATATCTATCACCATCACAATAGCTGAAGCAATTAGAATCAGGAAGATAATCAGAAATATATTTTGCCCATTCAAATTGAAAATCATAATTTGTTTATTATATTAATAAAGTATAACAAATAAAGCGAGACCAAGTCCAGCTACGGTTAAAATCAAAATTCCAATTAGGTTTAATATCATGGCGGTTCGGATACTTCTTTTGCTCAAAGGGTTTCGGCCAATTGCTCTTATTCCTTCCCTCAGGGCTTTAACAAAGGCAAAAAAACCAATAATAAAACTTCCTCCTCCCAACAAGAGAGCAAAAAGATAACGAAGAACTTCCGGCACATTTTGAGGCGTTTTTAACTCGGTGAAAAGCTTTTCCATCATTGTGCTTAATCCAGTTTTTTTTGGCAAAATAAACTCTTGAGGTTGAACAAAAACTAATATCTTTCCTTCTTTCTGGTTAAAATCTTCCAGGGCTCTTCCCAAAACAAACCCTTCTTGGGTAGCTTTTTGGCCAACCCCTGGCTTATTGGAAGAGGTAATAAAATCTCCTTTTTTTATTGGCCCGTTAATATTGCTTACTTTGGTTAAAGTTTCACCAAAAGAAATTATTGGCAAACTCTTAGTAGTTGGTTTACCAAAAACTATTATTGGGGTTTCTCCTACTACTCCAATAATATTTTTATCGTAAGGAATCTGAGAACGAAATATTCCCTCTTTTGTTTGGGAAACAATATCTCCAACTTCTGCCTCTTGGTCAATAACCTCCAAATTTCTGGCAATTAAGGGTAATTTTTGAGCTAATCCTTCAGCTCCCACCGAAAAAATAAAAACCACTCCGGTTGAAACCAGTAAAATAAAAATTTGCAAAAATGTAAATTTCCTCATCAACCTCATTAATTCATTATAAATTATTCTAAAGAAAGTTAAAGTTAAGAGGGTGGACGTTTTTTCAAAGGAAACTTCTGATATTCAAAAACAAGAGTTAACAAGATTCTTTTTTGTTCTTTTAAGGTTAATTTACGGTGATTATATCTCCAACTATATTCTCCAAGATAAAAAGGCAATTTTTGTTTTCTAACTCCGCCCTTAGCGGAAAGTTTTCTTTTAAGATATCCCCAAAATCGTTCTAAACTATCAATTTGATATCGTTTTGGAGAAAGTCGGTGAAGGTGATTTTTGAAGACAATTGCTTCATATTTTTCCAAGCCCTCAGGTAGAGGTGATTGTTTTTTAATAAAAGATTTTAATTTTTTAATTTCAATATCTTGAACAACTTCAGCAAAAAATTCATCGTTTTTGCGAAAAATCCCAATTATTGGTTGTTTAATCAAAAGCGGTTGATCTTGTTGAGGCTCTTTGTTACTCATTAACCTTCTTAAAATGGTCAATATCTTCAAAAGTTTGTACTTTGAGATATTAATTCTTTCCAAAATAATTTTGATTGGATGTTCTAAGAGAAACTCAAAAATAACCTCTTCCAACATTTCCTTAGGAACATTGAAGAAGTTTATCCGCGGAGTAAAGAGATAGCGACAGTTTTTACATTTTAATCTTCCATCTCTGGTTTTCCAAAACTCACCAAGACCACATTTTGGGCATTTTACCCCCTCGGATAACAGTTCCGATAAATTAGATTTTAGTTGAAGGAAATTCATTAAGATAATTATAACACATTGGTTCAATTTTCAAACTATTACCTTAAATTTCTCAATTTCCCGTGGCAGGAAATAAAAAGAGAGGAGAAATTTAGATAAAATCTCCCCTATGTTTAAAATTTGTTTTTTCCTGCTTCAGCGAAAATAATTCAATTGAATCCTCATCTATTTGTCCAAAAAAGAGGGAGAAAAGGTTAGCTAGGGTGCCTTTTGGGAATCTTAAAAACATTTTAAAAAAAAGATTACCAAAAAGATGAAATGTTAAAGAAAAACAAATTGATATCACCCTCTTATTCTCAGATTTTCTTTTTTGGCTGATGAAGTTTTTGAGATTTAAGTCGCTGGATTTTCTTAAAAGAA
>Ga0190361_1000139_pt1 | contig 29498 bp, 27 predicted proteins | sample 48721845_MG_FD_161273 | JGI IMG/M metagenome (GOLD analysis project Ga0190361, IMG submission 161273) | Hydrothermal vent microbial mat bacterial communities from Southern Trench, Guaymas Basin, Mexico - 4872-18-4-5_MG | ecosystem: Environmental > Aquatic > Marine > Hydrothermal vents >... | reverse complement strand
TCAATGCAGTTGCGCCTGGGTTTATAAAGACGCCTATGACTGAGAAGCTTCCTGAGAAGGTAGTGAATATAGTTTTGGACAGGACACCTTTGAGGAGGATGGGAGAGCCCATTGAGGTCGCTTATGTATATCTATTTCTTGCTTCTGATGAATCTTCTTTCATAACTGGTCAAGTCATCGGTGTAGATGGTGGCCTGGTTATTTGATTTTTTTTGAGGAGGTGGGCGGTATGAAAAAGCTTGTGATACTTCTTTTGATCCTCACTTCTTTGATGGTTTTCGGAGAGGTTGGAGTGTATCCAGACAAGGTTGTCATAGGAAGCTTTCAAGCGTTATCAGGACCTTACGCGATAATAGGTCAGGAAATGAGTAAAGGAATGAAGGCGTACTTCAACTGGGTGAACAAACATGGTGGGATATACGGAAGAAAGATAGAACTCATAATAGCCGATGATCAATTGAATCCTTCGAAAACGGTTGTGGAAGTCAAAAGACTTGTGGAGCAGGACAAGGTGTTCGCAATAGTAGGGGGCCTTGGAACGTATGGGTGTCTTGCCGTCATGGATTATCTGAACAAAAACGGTGTTCCCTTCGTGTATCAGGGGTCGGGATCTTCCAAACTCTCCACACCACCTAAAAAGTACATCTTCTCCGTTCAACCAGATTACACACTGGAAGGTCAACTGATAGCAAAATTCCTCGTTGAAAATCTGGGTAAGAAGAACATAGCGGTTCTCTATATGAACAACGATGTGGGGAAAGAAGGTCTTGCAGCCGTTAAGAAGAGACTCGGAAAGTACGGTATGAAACCTGTCATTGAAATAGGTTACAACCCTCTAGAGACAGATTACAGCTCTCTGGTTGTAAGGCTTTTGGGATCGAATCCAGATTCCATAGTGATTTATGGTTTCATAACCGATACACTCAGGTGGATAAAGACCATAAGAGATTACGGTATAGAAGCGACCATAGTGACTATATACCCCAACGCTGACCCCAATTTCATAAAACTCGGTGGAGAGTACGTTGAAGGAGTAATCGTTACCGGCTGGGTACCAGTTCCGACGAAGGACAAACCAGATTACGTAAGAGATTACAACAGATTCGTCGCCATATATCAGGAAACGTACCCCAATGAGATTCCTTCATCCTACGCTGTTGCGGGATTCATAGCAGCTGAAGTTTTCGTGGAAGGTTTAAGAAGAGCAGGGCCCGATCTCACAAGAGAAGGTCTTGTGAAGGCTCTCGAAAGTTTCGATCACTGGAATGGGATACTTGCAAAGGATATAACATGGGGTCCAAATCTGAGAAGAGGAAAATCTTCCATGTACTTTTTAGAGGTAAAGAACGGCCTTTTGGTTCCTATAACAGATCTAATGACGTTGGAGGATGAATGAGGGGGATCCCCCCTCATTCCCATTTTGGAGGGATTCGTTTGCTTGAGATCAAGAATCTCAACGTTTGGTTCGGAGGTTTACATGCTGTCAAAGATTTCAACATGATCGTTGAAGACGGTGAGATACACTCTTTGATCGGGCCAAATGGTGCAGGTAAAACGACCGTTTTCAACGCTGTAACCAAAGTCATCAGATTTCAAGGCGGGGAGATACTCCTCGATGGTGAGAACATAACGAAGTTGAAACCTCATGAGATTGTAAGAAAAGGTATATCAAGAACCTTCCAGAATGTCGTTCTTTTCAAGTACATGACCGTGTTTGAAAATCTCTTGGTTGGATACCATACAAGGTACGAGATGTCCATGATCGATGAGATCTTTCTGACGAAAAGGTATTCCAGAGAAACCTTGAAAGCTTTTTCAAAGGTTTTGGATGTCGCTGATCTTTTGGATCTGAAGAACAAGTTGAGTTTACCGGCTTCCATCCTTCCATACGGTGTTCAAAAGGTGGTCGAGATAGGAAGGGCCTTAATGGCTGATCCTAAAATCGTTCTTTTGGATGAACCTGTCGCTGGTCTGACGGAAGTTGAAACTAAAGATATGATCAGAATCATAGAAAAAATGCGAAACGACTGGAAAGTTACGATAGTCCTGGTTGAACATGATATGAGTGTCGTCATGAGCATATCAGATACCATAACAGTTATGGATTTTGGTAGGAAAATAGCTGAAGGGAAACCTGAAGAGATAAAGAGAAACCCTGAGGTCGTAAAAGCTTATCTGGGAGATGATGCCGTTGCTTCAGGTGCTTGATCTACACGTCAGTTACGGTCCTATAAAAGCTCTCAAGGGGATATCCTTCTCAGTAGAGGAAGGGAGTGTAACGGCCCTTCTCGGTGCAAACGGTGCGGGAAAAACGACCACGTTGAAAACGATAAGTGGCCTTCTGAAACCGGTGAGAGGGTCTATCCTCTTTGAAGGAAGAGATATCTCAAAATCACCAGCCTACAGAGTGGCCAGGTTAGGAATAGCTTTATGTCCTGAGGGAAGAAGGGTATTTTCCTCCTTAACGGTTCACGAGAATCTCCTTGCAGGAGCGTATACGAGGAAAGAGAGCATCAAAGAGGATCTAGACATGATTTTCAGTATATTTCCAATACTTGCAGAAAGAAAAAAACAACTTGCTGGAACCCTCTCAGGAGGAGAGCAGCAGATGCTGGCAATAGCAAGAGCCTTGATAGCAAAGCCAAAACTCCTCATGTTGGACGAACCTTCCTTGGGTCTTGCTCCAAAGCTGGTCAAGGAAATTTTTGACACAATTCTCAGGATCAGAGAAACGGGTGTGACCATTCTGCTTGTCGAGCAGAACGCCTTTATGGCGATGAACATTGCGGATATGATCTACGTTCTTGAAACAGGTAAAGTCACCTTATCCGGAAAACCTGAGGAGATAAAAGATAGGTGGGAAATCGTTGAGAAGTACTTAGGGGGTTGATCGATGTTTTTGAACCAGGTTATTCTCGGTCTTTCAACAGGTGTCTTTTACTCACTGGCTGCTCTTGGACTCGTTCTGATCTACAAAGTTACGGGAGTTGTGAATTTCGCGTTCGGCAACATGGGTATGTTCATGATATACGTAGCATACTCTCTCATTTCTATGGAGTTCAGTCCTTTCTGCACTCTCCTGATGATTCTCGTACTCGCAGCGGGATTTGGCTGGATCGTTGAAAGATTCACCATGAGACCTCTGAAGCACCTGTCACATGGTTCCATGCTCATTGTAACCTTAGGGATCATGATGATACTCGAAGGCTTGGTGACACAGATATGGGGAACGGATTATAAAGGTTTCCCAGAAATCGTAACTGGGAGGCCATACGTTTTAAAAGGAAACTTTGGGATTCTTGTCTTTAGAAAACAAGACATTCTGGCTTTTATACTGTTGATTCTCATATCTCTATTACTTTTCATCTTCCTAAAATACACGAGATTGGGGATAGCTTTAAGAACAACTTCCGAAGATGAAGAAACAGCTCAGCTCATGGGAATCAACACCAATTTTATTTCATCGATGGTTTGGATGATGGGAGCTTCCATAGCCGCCCTTATAGCCTTTTTATCCGCTCCAAGAACCTATGTTTCACCTGTGATGATGATTCATTACCAAATAGAAGGATTCACGGCAGCAGTCCTTGGTGGATTCACGAGTATCCCAGGTGCCATTTTTGGAGGTTTGGTGTTGGGTGTATTGGAAAATATTGTCGCAACTTATATAAGTAACGAACTGAAAACTACTTTCTCCTTGCTTCTCATTGTGATGATCCTTCTTATAAGGCCCGAAGGATTGTTTGGAAAGACGAAGGTGAGAAGGGTATGAAAGCATTGCTTTTCATTATCCCAATACTTGTGCTACCACTTCTTGTCAAAAGCGGTTTCTTCACAACGATAATGTCTCTCCTCTTCATAAACTCACTAGCTGCGATAGGATTGAATCTGATAATGGGCTATGCCGGTCAGATATCAATAGGCCAAGCCGCTTTCATGGGAATAGGAGCCTACACTTCATCCCTTCTTACCATGAAGCTCTCTCTACCGCTCCCTCTATCAATACTATGTGGTACTCTTCTTGCTGCTTTCCTTGGCCTCTTCCTCGGATTTCCTTCATTGAGGCTTTCCGGGTTTTACCTTGCGATAGTAACGCTGGGTTTTGGAGTAGCCGTGGAACAGGTTCTTGGTGCGTGGGAGGGATTAACAGGGGGTTACATAGGAATCCGTAACATTCCTTCTTTTGGAAACGATCTTCTCAACTATTACGTTGTTTCGATAACGTTTTTCATCATCCTTCTTGTTGTGATGAACCTTACAAAAGGAAGAACGGGAAGGGCTTGGAAATCTTTGAGAGAAAACGAAACAGCATCTCGTGTCTTTGGTATAAATCTGACGAAGTACAAAGTCCTTGCTTTCGTTTTGGGTTCTGCCCTTGCCGGTCTTGCCGGAGCATTCTACGCACACGTCATCGGTTACATATCTCCCACCGATTTCGGCCTTGCAAGATCTCTGGATCTTCTTGCCATGGTGGTCATTGGAGGACTTGGTACCACTTCAGGATCGATACTTGGAGCATCCCTTTATACTGTTCTCCCATTCATGCTCAGTCGGACGCAATTTTCCCTCTCGGTTCTCTTCGGATCTCTGCTCGTACTCACCATCCTCTTCATGCCAAGAGGTCTTGCGTATTATGCAAAGATCTTTTATTACAAGTACCTTGAAATACCACTCGTATGGTGGGAGAGAAGAAAGAAAAAGATCGAGGGGAAAGTGCTCCATACCAGTTCTGGGCTTGTTCATTACGTTGAGAAAGGTTCCGGTACGATACCACTCGTTTTCGTTCATGGTAACTGGGGATCCTGGAGATGGTTTAAACCCCTCTTCGATATCGTTGAAGATTCACGTTACAGATTGATAGCTGTGGATCTTCCAGGCTTTGGCTCTTCGGATAAACCAAAAAGGCCAATAAATCTTGAAAATTACACAAAGGAACTCGAAGAAATACTCGATAAACTGAATCTCAAAGAGTGCGTTTTGATAGGGCATTCCATGGGAACTTCCATAATAACGAAACTTGCCAGCAGAAGGAGTGATTTGGCTAAGAAACTCGTTTTCATATCCCCATCACCTGTAAAGGGTTATAGAACGCCTAAAGAAAGCTTTCCTTTACTTTCGCTTTATAAAAATAGCCTTTCATTGATTGAAAGCCTCATATATCCCATCATAAAGGATAGAAAACTTGCCAGGGAACTCGTCAAAGATACTTTGAGAATGGATCCAAGAGGATTTTTGGAAAACCCCAAAGCCCTCTCTGAAGATTTGACGGAAGAAGCAAGGAAAATAAATGTACCCGTTCTTCTGATATGGGGAAATAAAGATCCTTTAGTGACGAAAGCGGAAGTCGAAGAAACAGCGAAAGCTTTTAAGAGAACTCACCTCATCATCTTGGATTCCTTCGGACATTGTCCTCATATCGACGATCCTGAGAGAGTGTTCAAAATCATAGAAAATTTCATAGAGGAGGTGTCGTGAATGCCTTTTGCCAGAATTCTTTCAACGGGTATCTACGTTCCAGAGAAGATCATGACTAATGAAGAATTCGAAAAACTGACACACATGAAGATAGATCCCCATTACTCTCAAGTCCTGGGAATAAACCACAGGCGCATTTCCTCTGAAAAAGAGACACCTGCCTACATGGCAGCAGAGGCTGGGAAAATGGCGCTCAAAAGAGCCGGCCTCAAACCGGAAGATCTGGATCTCATAATCGTTGGAACAGACACGCCAGAAGCTATCACCCCACCAACCGCTTCGAAGGTTCAGTATCTTCTTGGAGTGAGCGAAAAGGAAGTTCCTGCCTTCGATGTCAACGCATCGTGTGCCAACGGTGCGTTGCTTCTGGATATGGCATCCAGGTACATCGCAATGGGTGACTTCAGATATGTACTGGTTATAGGAACCTATGGGATGACAAAATATTTGTCGTGGAAATACCCGTGGGAGGCTTTGTTTTCAGATGGTGCTGGAGCCGTTGTATTAACTAGTAGTGAATCACCAGGGTATCTGGGAAGTGTGATGAGAACCGACGGCTCATGGTGGTACAACTGGGGAATATACATGGGAACAGGTACAATGAATCTTGAAGGTATTGAAAAAGGGTTTCATAAACTCGATCTGAGAGCACCGTACCCTTCGACGGTTAACGAAGAGGGATGGCCCATGTTGGTCGAAAAGCTTCTCAACAAGCTCGAGGTTTCAAGGGAAGAGATCGGTATGATCTTCTTCACACAGGTCAGAAGGAAAAGTATCCACGTTGTCATGGAGAAATTAAAACTTCCCCTGGAAAAGACTCATACTGTGATGGAAAAGTATGGCTACACGGGTTCAGCATGTGTTTACATGGCGCTCCATGACGCGATAGAGGAAGGTAAGATGGAAGGTTTGGAAGGAAAGCTCGTTCTCTTCGTCACATCCGGTGTTGGATATCAGCAGGTTGCAACGGCTTTCAGGTGGTGATAGCGTGTTTCTCGAAAGAGACGGGTTAAGGGTAAGGTACGAAATCTTAGGAGAAGGGAAAGATGTCGTTTTCTTTCTCAACGGTATCTTCATGAGATATGAGAGTTGGTACAACATCGTCTCTGATCTTTCCAAAGACTTCAAAGTAGTTCTTCACGACTTCAAATGCCAGTGGTTCTCGGATTGTCCAGATGATGTGAGTTTCGATAAGCATTGTGATGATATCATCGCTCTCATGGATCATCTCAGCGTTGAGAAGGCCCATATTGTCGGAACATCATATGGGGGGGAAGTGGGGATCCTCTTTGCCAGTAAGCACATCGAAAGAGTGAAAAGCCTGACAGTTATATCTTCCACTTCTGAAATAGATGAGGATATATACAACAAAGCTCTCAGATGGAGAGAAGGGGCAAAGAGTAAGGATCCAAGGGTCTTTACTCTTTCATGGCTCACCGATGTTTATTCTTCGGAATTTCTCGAGAAGAATAAAGGAATTTTGAATGTGATCGTTGAAAGACTGGAGGGGTTCAATTACGAAGGGGCCGTCAAGCTGATCGATGTTTTTCTTGATTTGAAGGAAAAACCTTTAACTCTCCTACTCGATAAGATCAATGTTCCCACACTCATAGTGTTCAGTCTATACGATAGGATAAAACCCCCTCCTTTCTCCTTCAAAATCCATAGAGGGATAAGAGATTCCCTTTTGATAGGATTACCGTCAGGACACGCTTCCGTCGTTGAAAGGCCAAGGGAACTCTCACTCATTTTGAGAGGCTTTCTAAAATCTATCCCTTGAGCCCTGTGAGCGCGATTCCCTTTATGAAGTACCTTTGCGCGAAAAGGAAGAATATCAGAATCGGTGTTATGACTATGCACGAGCCAGCCATCTGGATAGCGATGTTTTCTCCGTATTGACCAGCCAAGACCGATACCGCAACTGGTAGCGTGTACATCCTCTCATCCTGAGCTATTATGAGAGGCCACAAGAAGGAGTTCCAAGAACCGGTGAAGGTGAATATCGATATGGTTGTGAGAGCTGGTTTTGAAAGGGGAAGGATTATCTTGAAGAATATATAGCTTTCTCGCGCCCCATCTATTCTAGCAGCTTCTATCAAATCGTTGGGTATGGTTATGATGAATTGCCTCATGAAGAATATGTTGAAGACACTGACAGCGCCTGGAAGAATCAAACCGGTGTACGTATTCAGAAGGCCAAGGTATCTTAAGAGTAGAAAAACTGGTATCATGGTCATCTGTCCCGGAACCATGAGAGTCGCCAATATGAGGAAAAAGAGTTTATCCCTTCCCTTGAATCTGAACTTTGCGAAGGCATAACCTGCCATCGAAGATAGCAGAACAGAAAGAAAAGTGATAGAAGAGGCAACTATCACTGTGTTCAAAAAAGGTCTTCCAAAATTTATAGAGGAGAAAAGGTCCACATAGTTTTTCAATGTTGGATTTTTTGGAATCCACCTTGGTGGAAAAACGTAGATTTCACTGCTGGGTTTGAAAGAGGTTGATACCATCCACATGAAAGGTAGAAGCATCGTGAATGCTCCTATCAGTAATATCGCGTGAACCACGATTTGTAGAAACACGTTACTCTTCCTCATTCCCATCACCTCAATCTTGTTTGCTGAGTTTCAGTCTCAGCAATGTGAGAGCAGCGATCATCAGAAATAGAACCACCGCTATCGAGGAAGCATATCCCAGCTTGAAGAATTTGAATCCCTGTCTGTAAAGATAGAGAACAACGGAGAGGGTGGAATTCAGAGGTCCTCCTTGTGTGAGCATGTATGGTTCTTCAAAGAGTTGAAGATATCCAATTATCATCATCGTTGTTATGAAAAGCATCGTTGGTCTTAACATCGGCAGTGTTATGTACCAAAATTTCTGCCATGAAGAAGCTCCATCGAGTTCCGCTGCTTCATATAGGAAATCCGGTATGTTCTGAAGGCCTGCAAGAAGAAGGAGTGTGTTGTATCCAACGGCTTTCCAGACAACAAGCATTATGATCGACGGCATGGCCCATTTGGGATCACCGAGCCAATTTGGGCCTTTTATACCAAGGAGTCCCAGAAACCAATTGAGGATACCGTAACTTGGATTCAGTATCCACGACCAAACTATCGCAATCGCTACCGTGTTTGTAACGAAGGGCAGAAAAAAGCAGATTTTGAAAAAATTCTTGAACCTGGTTTGTTCCCTGTTCAGAAGGACTGCGTTCAAAAGTGATAGTGTCACAGTCACAGGCATCGCCACGATCAAGCAATAGAAGGTGTTGAACAAAGCCTTCCAGAATAGTTCATCTTGGAACAGCTCATAGAAGTTTCTGAAACCTATGAATTTCGCCCTGCTCCAGTCAGTTAGAGCAAAAACGTTGAAATCCGTGAGGCTCAGGTATAGTGATGCGAATATCGGTATTATCAGAAAAATCAAGAGGAGTATCAAAGCAGGCCCTATGAAGACTGATATCCAGAAAATGTTCGTTCTCATTCCATCGATCCTCCTACGCTTGGAAAAGCCCCCGGGAGGGGGCTTTTCTCACCTTCTGATCTTTTCTATATCCTTCTTCAAGGCCTCTGCTGCCCTCTCAGGCGTTCTCTTCTTGTATATGACCTCTTCCACTCTCCTTGATATAGCGTTGGCGATCTCTTCCCATTCTGGAATGTTTGGAGGTGATTTTGCATCTTTCAGTTGCTCTCCAAAAACTCTCATTATCGGGTCGCTCGCTAGTTCTGGATAGCTCCATACCTCCTTGACAGCGGGAAGGGAAGAAACGATTTTATACCATTCGAGCTGATTTTCTGGTTTCGTCATGAACTCTATGAACTTCCACGCGAGATCCTTGTTCTTAGATGTATTGAATATCACCCAGTTGCATCCTCCGACAAAAGACGTTCTTGTTTTGTTCTTCGGCATCAGAGCCACAGACCATTTTCCTTCTATCTGGGGTGTTTGTTGTTTTATCATGCTGACCATCCAGGGTCCGGAGAAGAAGATTGGAACTTTACCGGTAGCGAAATCCTGGAAGAGATTTCCTCCTCCAATGGGAGCGAGCTTTTCCCAAAAGAATCTTGCATAGTACTTTATAGCTTCCACGAACTCTGGATCCGTCACTCTAACCTTACCATTTTCGTCGAAGAGCCTACCTCCCGCCTGCCAGACGAAGGGCATGAATTCGTTACCGAACACTCCTGTATAGAGTAAGGAGAGTGCGTACATATCCTTTCCTCTCTGAGCGAGCTTTTTTGCAGCATCATAGAGTTCTTCCCACGTCTGTGGAGCGTGGTCGTATCCGACCTCTTTCAGAACATCCGTTCTGTAGAACATCACTCTGACATCGACGTACCATGGTATACCGTACACTCCACCGTTCATCGTGACGGTTTGCCAAGATCCCTCGAAGAACATGTCTTTGTTTATGAAAGATTTTTCAAGGTATGGAGAGAGCTCTTCAAAGACACCCATGGCACCGAAGGGAGCCATCCAGGTCGTTCCCATCTGAGCAAGGTCTGGTAGTTGCATCCCCGCTATACCTGTGAGTATCTTATCGTACGCTGCTGACCATGGAATGGCCTGGATCTCGATTTTCACGCTGGGATTTTCTTTCATGAACTTTTCAGCCATGATGTGCAGGTTCTTCGCTTCTTCACCCATTGCCCATATTTGAAGAACTCTCGTGGCAAAAGCGAACACGGTGGCGAGAATCAATATCGCTATCAATATCTTTCTCATATGGAACACCCCCTTCTCACTCTTTGAGTTTCAAGGTTCCCCATTTCTCTGGACGCGCCCATATCTCTGGAAGTGGTATCCATGAGAGCATATTCTCTCTCACGTACTCACCGATCTTTGCGTCCCTTCTGTTGGAATTGTGCACAGTATGGCAGAATCCGAGTTTCAGACCATCCTTCGGCACGATACCAAGGTACTTGAACGGTATCGCAACTTCCACGATGTATCCATTCTCCGTTCTGGATGAGGCCACTTTCACTTCCGGTGCAACCTTTGAGATCGGACCAGGTTTTGCATCTTCATGTCTCACAGCCTGAACGTGTCCTTCCGTGTCGAATGGAAGGACTGCGAGTTTGAATATTCCAGCTTCCGAGTGGGGATCTATGTAGAACTCTATGGAATCGGTTCTGTAGAATGCTCCAAGGTCATCGGGAGCTATGTTCACAACAACGTATTCATCGAAAACCTGCGCTGCAAGGTAGAGATTGTTCTCATCCCATGCAGCGTAGAAGTAACTGTGGAGGATCTGCTTCCTCTTGTTCACTTTCTTCAGTCCAGCAACGGGCACGTTCATATCCTCATCGACGACGTTGTGAGGAACACCTTTCCAGTCATCCAGTTTTCCATCCACCGTGATGGTTTTCTTCACAGCAACAGCTATCTTTTCTGAAGGTGCAGTGAGGATCTTTTCATACTCTTTAAGATACCATGGGGTTACAGCGTATTTCGATTTCTTCTCGACAAAACCTATCTTTTTGAGCGCTTCTTGGATGTACTTGCTTTTCATGAAAGTCTTCCACACGAATCCACTCCTGTGGTTTTCGATCATCAAGAGTATGTCTCCCTGGTCTATACCTATGTGTTCTTTGGAGAACCAATTCGCATCGACGTTGAACGCACTGACAAAACCATATTTTCTCCAAAGAAGCGCCCCGTACTTTTCAAGCATTCCTCTTATAGCCTTCATGGAGAGATCCGGTGTGAAGACGATCGAGGATATTGAAGCGTACGGTGCTATCGTTCCATCGTGATTCCCCTCAGAAGCTCCATAATGTTTGTATCCAGCCGGACCGTCGGAAGCGCTCAATCCCCATATATCGAAGTCGTACGTTCTGTACTTGAACCTGTTCATCACACAGAAGAGGTAGTTGTATCTTGTGGCGATTCTTGCGTTGTTAAAGTAATTTGCGTATTTGTCCTCTTTATCCCTGAAATCTATCCAGATATTTGGGTATTGATACACGAAGAGAGATTCCGTGGGACAGGATATGTAATTTTCGTGGATTGGCCTGAAGATCTTGTCCCAGGATTTTGCTGGAATCGGGTGAGTTGGAGATCCGATAGCAAGGACGTACGCTAGGATCCCCTCGTTGAATGAATCCCACTTTGCGTTCAAAAATCCTCCTTCGGGTTTCCATCCCATATAGAGAGTTCCATCATCTGCCAGCATCCATTGCCAGTTCACATTTCTATAGAGTTGATCCGCGAGTTTCTCAACTTCCGTCCCTTTGAAGTATTCTCCAGCAAAGAGCGCACCAGCAACTAGAAGAGCAGTGTCTATCGACGACACTTCACAATTCCAGACTCTTGAGCCTGTGTTCATATCGACGAAATGGTAGAAAAATCCATTTTTGCCCTCGACTTTACCCTCAACGAACGTTTTTAGAGTCTTCAAAACTCTTTCGTATCCTTCTTCATAGGTTATCCAACCTCTTTCTATACCGACGGGAATAGCTGTTAAAGCAAAACCAACCGCCGCTATGCTGCAAGGTGCGTCTTCCTTGCTCCTGTCCCTTACAAGACCGTTTTCGGGATTTACCTCATTCCAGAAATAATCGAAGGTTTTCTTCTGAATGTATTCCAAGAGTTCATTATCACTCATCTGTAGCATTTTCTGAACTTCTTTCTTGATCTCTGGACTTACCATCGCCATTTGCTCTTCCACTGTCATGATTTTCGATTTCTCCGTGTATATGCCATCTATGTAGAAAGGATCGACAAGGGGGATCTTCTTATTCTTCTCATCGAATCCTGCAAAGGCAAGGTAAACCATGTATTTTCCATCCGGATTCAGATCCTTCATTGCACCGGCTATTTCAAACTGTATCTTGTTCCAGCCTTTCGTCACTTCCACTTTCTTTGCGAAAACGCCTCCAACCCATTTCCATTCGCTGGTCACATCGGCCATACCGAGGAAGTACATGGTGGGGATCACTTGCATGTCCTCCGGTATGTACACGCTCATCGTTATCAAGTTACCTTCCATCCACTTTTCAACGTTTTTGCCTTCGAGTGGAAGTGCTACTTTCGTCTCGACCGCCTCACCACTCGGTGTTATCTTCATCGATCTCAAACCCTGTGCGACATATTTATCACTGAGTTCGAAAACGGCTCCCGTGTTGTCATTCGTGTATTTTCCTATCTCTTCATTCGTTTCCATAGGGAATATGACCAGTTTTTCCTTCTCCTCTTCAAAAGACAGTATGGTGAAAGAGTCTACGTAGAATGGATCTTTTATCGGTTTTTTCTTTCCATCCTGGAAGTATATGAAAGCGAAATAAAGCATGTATCTGCCGGTTGTTGAGATGTTTTTCATCTTTTCAGATAGTTTGAAAGCTACTTCTTTCCATCCTCTTTTGCTTTCCGTTTCCGAAAAGACACCGTCAACCCATGACCACTCTTCTGTCACATCTGCCATACCCAGGAAGTACTTGACAGGATAGGTTTCCGCATCTTCAGGTATGAAGACAGCTATCTTCAGAAGATCTGACTCGATCCAATTTTCCAGAACTTTCCCACTTATTTGGAAAGCGATCTTTGTCTCATCCGATTTTCCAGATGGTATCACCTTGATGGAGTACTTTCCAGTGTATACGAACAGATCATTTTTCTCGAACTTTGCCCCTGTGTTATCATCACTCAATCCAGCAGGTGTTTCCATATCGTTCAGAACTGTTAGTGAAAATCCCATGAAAGCGATGGAAACTATCAGGAGAAACACGAGCTTGTTCATAAAAAACACCTCCTTCAATATAGAACAAGAATTTCGTTCTCACCTTTTGAATAAGGAATCAAATTTCCTTCCAAACGTTTTCCGTTGAAAATGATTTCTTTGAATTCATGAAGAGCTTTCCCTTCGGGATTGGATATCTCCAGTCTGTACTTTCCTCCTCGAATTTGAAATTCGATCGTTGCTTGTTTCCAACACTTTTGCGTACAAGGAGAGAACAGAATTCCTTCTTTGATGGGTTTTATGCCCAGATAATATTGGATCAACGACCTGTACAGCCAACTCGCTGAACCCGTGTACCACGTCCATCCAGCCCGTCCTTTTCTTGGAGAGAGTGGGCCATCACTGTTTCCAGGTGTCACGTAGGGCTCTGCCCCATATAGATCGGGATCTTTGTAATACCTGAGTATCGGCGAAAGTGATGAATACACTTTGTCGGCCAGTTCATGATCTTTTCTCATCCACGAAGACCAGAGCGTCCAGACAGCAGCGTGTGTGTATATTCCCCCGTTTTCTCTGGTACCTGGAGCGTACCTTGTTATGTACCCGATCTTTCCATCTATCTCTGTGAAAGGTGGAAAGAGAAGGAGCGGCCCGTAATCCGTGATAAGTTTCTTCTTCACTTCTTCCATTGCCTTTTCACATTTTTCTTCCTCGGATATTCCGGATATGACCGCCCAATTTTGAGGGTTCAAGAATATCCTTTCATCTTCCAAACCACCAACGATCTTTCCTTCATCCGATGTTGCTCTGTTGAACCATTTCCCGTTCCAAGCGTGCTCGTTGAAGGATTTTTTCAGACTTTCCATGGAGTTTGCGATCCATTCCCTCTCCTCATCATCGAGTTCGAACATCTCCAAGACTCTTTTCAATATGTAAAACAGAAATTCACTCAACCAGAAGCTCTCTCCTCTACCTTTCTGTCCCAAACCGTTCAACCCATCGTTCCAATCGCCACCTAAAATCAGTGGAATACCCCTTTTTGATACGTTTGAAAGAACAGACCTTATACTTCTCATGCAATGCTCCTTTATGGTGGCTCCCTCTCCTTCCAAGAATGGAACGCGCTCTCTCAATATTTGTTTATCCCCGGTGTGTTCAATGTATTCACAAACCACGAAAACAAGCCACAGCAAATCATCCGACCATCTCTCAGCTGGTGAGCTGTTGCTGAAGGGAAGCCACCAGTGTTGAACCGATCCATCTTTCCTCTGGTGAGAAGCATGAAGGATGATCTGTTTCTTCGTTATGGAGGGATCGAGCCATAGAGCGGCAAGGCTGTCTTGAAGCTGATCTCTGTATCCAAACGCTCCGCCCATCTGATAATAAGCCGTTCTTGCCATCAACCTTCCAGCTATGGCTTGGTAAGGCAGCCATTTGTTCAAAAGAAACTCTATATCCTTCTCAGGGACCTCTACTTTGAACTTTTCGAGAAACTTTGACCAGTATTCAATGGTTTCTCTGATCTGAGATTCACAGAATTCTTCGTTCTGGAATTTCTTTGAGATATCTAAGGCTCTTTCTTCACTCTCTGAAACACCTATCAGAAAGTAAATAACCTTTTTTTCATGCGCTTTCAAGGAAACTCTAACGTGAAGCGAGTTTATACCATCTATGTTCCTTCCCAGTGTGTTCCTGCAGCGACCCAATTCAAGAGCCTCTGGATTCTGAAGTGTTCCATACATTCCCAAAAAGCTCTCTTTATCCGTTTCGTAGGATTCGACTTTCTTGGTTGATGTGTGGAAAAGCACGAAAGGGTAGGAGCTGTTCCAGCTTCTTGGCCCTGCGGTCCACATGTGTTTTTTACTGATCAAAGTGTTCTCCACAAAACTCGTTTCGAAAAAGAGCCTGTGAAATTCCCTGTGAACATCCGCGCTCGTTCCCATGTTGAGTTCAAAGTACGAGAATATGGAAAGTTTTAAGACATCATCCGTTTTGTTTTCCAATTCGATCTTTACGATCTCAACATCGTAGTTCATGGATACAACAACCGTAGTCTCGATTGAAAATTTCTCAAAGGAGGTCTGGAAGATCACTTTACCTGGGGAGAAAAGAACTTTGTAATCTCCTTTCTTTTTCGCAGGTTGGTACGTGCTTGAAAAGATCTCGCCTGTTTCTTCATTCACGATATAAAAGTACTTTCCATACTCATCCCTTACCAGATCCTGGATCCAGCGTGTCAGAAGGCTTCGAGAAGCGTCGATATAAAAGGAGTATCCACTGCCACTCTGAGAATAGATCGCACCGTATTTTCCATTCGTCAGAACGTTTATCCAGGGTCTTGGTGTTTTTGGATTCGTCACAACGAAATCACCGTTTTCATTGAAATAGCCGTATTTTGTTTTGAAATGCTCCACAGCGATCACTCCTCCTATATGAAACCGGTTTCATATAAGATTTTGAAAGATCTCTCGCTACTCTCCCTGTTCATCCACATCCACATGATTTCCTGACGATCAGCTTCGTCTGAAGGACGATTTTTAAAGGATTTTCAAAAGAGTTGGGATTCTCCACTCTGTCTAGGATTCTCTGAGCTGCGATCTTTCCAACTTCATACATGGGTTGGTGAACCGTCGTTAGGGGAGGATCTATGTGCTCTGCCCAGAAGGCATCGTCGAATCCCACCACAGCCACATCTTTTCCAGGTCTTATTCCCTCTTTTTTCATCTCTTCGATAACACCCAGTGCCATCTCGTCGTTTCCACAGAAAATCGCTTCTATTTGATTCAAGACCTTTTTCAATCTTTGAAAAACTCTTCTTCCTCCTTCGAAGGTGAAATCCGATGAGAAAACGAAGTCTTCTCGGATATTCAAACCGTGTATCTTCAGAGAACTCACAAATCCCCTGAACCTTTCTTCACTGTCATCACTGACGGAAGGACCTTTTATAAAGGCTATATTCCTGTAGTTGTGTTCCTCAACGAGGTGCTTCACCATCGATACGCTCCCAGAGAAATTGTCGACCATGATACAATCCATTCCGAACGATCGGTAATCTTTCAAAAGGAATACAATGGGTACCCTTGTCTTCGATATCCTCGCAACGGCCTTTTCTCCAATGGTGGGATCGAAGATTATAGCACCATCCACCCTACCTTCTCTCAGAGCTGAGATGTACCTCTCCCTCGATCGAGAAACGTTCTGACCGGAATCCAAAGCTATCAAAAGAATGAAATACCTCTCGTTTGAAAGAACCTCCTCCACACCTCTTATGACTTCTCCATAAAATGGCCCTGACGTTGCGGGAAGAATGAGAGCGATGGTGAATGTCTTTTTCTTGCTCAGGCTCACAGCTTTGGAATCCGGCACAAAATCGTATTTTCTTATTATCTCGAGGATCTTCTCTCTTGTCTCCTTTGAAACGTAACCGCTTCCATTTATAACTCGAGAAACTGTTGCTTTCGAAACCCCCGCTAATTCCGCTATTTTGGAGATTGTGAGTTTCAGATAAACCACCTCATTATAAGAGAAAATATGAAACTGGTTTCATAAAGTGTTATAACACAACCTTTCGTTCCTCTCCCAACACAATTTTTTGAAGATATCTCAGAATAACTCCAATGAAAGGAGATTATTGCAGAGGAAAAAGCGTATTCTAAGGATTTCTAAATCAGAAGGAGATTCTGTATAAAAACTTTGGATAATTCAAATCGAATTTCTTCACATACTTTTCTGTGTCCATGTCATAGATGTAAAAACCATATCCACCATTTGAGACGAAGCATATTAAATTATCATCTACGTACAATCCAGTAATTGCAGAAGGTAAACCAGAGGCTATCAAAACAGGATCGGTGGTTTCGTTGAATTTGTAGATCTTAGATCCACCTTTAACAACATAGTAAGAATCACCGTGTTTGAAGATACTACCCAAACCTTTATCAAAATGCTTCAAAACCTCTATGGATCCATCTGAAATCCTTATCTTTATGACATTTTTCACTATAAATAAAAAAACAGCCAGCCTGAGATAGGCTAGCTGTTTTCTGGTGGAGGCGGGGGGATTCGAACCCCCGTCCGAGAATGAACCCCCTTGGGCGTCTCCGAGCGCAGCCCGTGTTTTCTTCTCGAAGGTGGAAGCCCACGGGCAGGCGTCCACCTTCAGAGCCTTCCCTGGATTTCCCGACCTGGACCGGAAGGCGGAGCCCAGGCCAGTAGGTCGGTTCCCTCACGCCCTCATCCAGAGCCCGACCAACTCTGGTGAGGACGGCCGCCTATTCTCTATCAGGCGGCAAGAGCAACAGGTTCGTTGGCACTTATTCTTTTCCCACCTTTTTTACGAGGTGGTGGGGACCTCGGCTCGCTTCCCAAGGGGGCTCATCCCCGTCGAACCCATTCGCCCCCTCGTATTTATTATACCATCGGTTTTATCCAGAATATCTTCCACCAGCTATTAAGACTTTTAAAGCCCATATCTTGTTCATGCACTCACAATACCGGCAGCTCTTCCTAGAAATCTCATCTTGAGCATATCTCTTCACTCCGCTTTTTGGATGTTTTAAAAATCCTACCATGTGCAGAATCTTTTTACACTGTGTGATAAAATACAGATTGGAATAGCTCCTCCCAGGAAGGGAGGTGGTTTCGATGAGGATAAACAACGTGAACGCTCTCTGGGCCTGGAGGAGTCTTCAAAATACTCAAAGACTCCTTTCTGCAACCATGGAAACGCTCATAACGGGATCCAGAATACCAAGAGCTTCCTTCGATGTGGCGGGACTTGCCATATCTCAAAGGTTGAGAGCACTGACTCGAGGTTATGAAACAGCTTTGAACAACATATACAACGGCATTGGAATGTTGAGAACAGTCGAAGGAGGACTCGGATCTATAACAGAAGCTCTTCAGAGAATGAGGGAACTTGCCGTTCGAGCCAGCAACGGAACGCTAACTGAAGCTGAAAGAGCAGCCCTTCAGCAGGAATTCGAGCAGTTAAGGCAAGGTATAGCAGAGACCGTGAGAAACACGAATTATAACACCGTAAACGTTCTTGCTGGAGAGGTTCAAAACGTGCAGATTCAAACCGGCCCAGCAGAAGGAGAAACGTTGAACGTGACGATACCTAACATGGGACCAGAGGCGCTCGGACTCAACGAACTCAACATATCCACAGCCGAAGGTGCACAAAATGCCATCTCCAGGCTCGATGAGATCTTAGAGAACGTTTCACAGGTTAGGTCGAACGTTGGGAGTTGGATGAACAGGTTGGAGCATGCCGCAAGAAACGTTGGAAACGCGTACGTCAACACCATGAGCAGTCTGAGCACCCTTGCCGATGCAGACATGGCAAGACAGATCCTGGAACTCACGAGACTTCAGATAATAAGACAGTCGAATCTCGCAATGCTTGGACAGGCAAACATCAGTAATCAATCCGTTCTGAGGCTATTCATGGGGTGAGGCGTTTGCCTCACCTTTTTACACATTTACACAGAATGAATAAAACAGTGCTGGAGGGAAAGAACATGAGATGGTTCGTTCTAACGTTTATTATTCTGACTTCTTTAGCTTTGTTCGGAGGAATTTTGGAAGATTATGTTAAGGCCCCTTACGATGTCAAATGGTTCGTTATGCAGGAAGAGACCCTTGAAGATGGGTCTCTTTATTACGTTCTATCCGTTGAAACGCAGGAATGGAAGGGTATAACGTGGATAAACAGGGTGGGTATAACTATCCCCTCAAATTTGGAGATAAAGGATCACGTTATACTGCTCATAACGGGAGGATTTGAAAGCAAGGAAGATCAGGTGGATATAGCGAAAGCTTTCAAAGCTCCATTCGTTGTCGTGGGGGACATCCCCAATCAACCTCTCTTTGGTCTGAGCGAAGACGATCTCATAGCTTACACTTTCTCAAAGTATGAAGAGACAGGAGAAAAGGACTGGCCACTTCTTCTTCCGATGGTTAAGAGCGTGGTTGAGTGTTTCAATGTCGTTCAGGAATTTCTGAAGGATAAGGGATTCGATATAAAAGGGTACGTTCCAACGGGTGCTTCAAAAAGAGGCTGGACGACGTGGCTTGTATCCACGGTGGATCCCAGGGTTGTAGGGATCATTCCCATAGTTTTCGATAACTTGAACTTCCAGGCTCAGATGAAACACCAGCTTGATATGTGGGGTGACTTCAGCTACAAGATAGGTCCGTACACCGAAAGAGGATTCCCTCAGAAAGTTATCAAGGGAGAGGGGAAAGACCTTTTGGAAATCGTTGATCCTTATTCTTACCTTTCCAAGCTCACCGTACCGAAACTCATAGTTATAGCAACGAACGACAGATACTGGCCCATAGATGCCGCGACGCTCTATTTCTACGACCTTCCGGGGAAGAATTACCTTCTCTATGTTCCGAACGAACGGCATTCCATAAAGAACGTGAGCTACGTTGTGAACACGGCATCTGCCTTCTTCAGATCCATCGTGGAAGATGGGGATTTCGTGGACATATCGTGGAGATTCGAAGATGATGGAAGGAAACTGGTGGTTTCCTGTGACGAAGCAAAAAGCGCGTATGTATGGATTGCAAGATCCAAAACGACGGATTTCAGAGATTCCGTGTGGTTTAAATTTCCCATGAAAAGGAAAGGCGATCATTACGAGTACACGGTGAACCCATCAAACGAAGCGAACATATGTTACTTTGGAGAGATAATTCTTGAAAGGTATGGAGTTGAATTCTCACTCTCAACTATCGTGAGGGCCTTGAAAGGGAAGTGAGAAATCTATAAATACTTGGAACAGCTTTTGCAGACACTCTTTCAACTTCATCTGTTTGATACCATCCGTTTTCGAAGCCCAGGAAATCTGCATAATCCAGAACTTTTTCATACTCTTCTTGAGTAATTCTTCTACCTATGAGAGGATCTTCTCTTGCTTTAAAAAGGGGAATGTACTGTGACATGATGGCTATAGGAACTTCTATGGAGAGTTCTTTTGCTATGAAGTCCAGTGCTTTCAAAGTCCCAGAGACACCGTTTGGAAGTACAAGGAGTCTTATTATCACCCCTTTTATTTCGTTTTCATTGAAAGGGCCAACCTGATCGAACATTTCCTTGAGGGCTTTTTGCGTTACACTCCAATAATCTGGTACTTTCGAATACCTCAATCCCATTTCGTCATTCGTATACCTTATATCCACAAGGTAAACATCCACGATACCTTTCAGCAGCTCCAGCGTCTCAACTTTTTCGTAACCACTCGTGTTGTAAACTAAAGGGAGATTGAAACCTTCTGGTATCGATTCGTAGAGGGCCTCCAGTATGAGAGGAAGATGTGGAGTTGGTGTTACAAGATCCAGTGTTCTTGCACCGGCTTTCTGAAGCTCAAGGAATATGAAGGAAAGATCTTTAACTCCTATCTCAACACCAATTCCCCTCTGGCTGAATCCCATGTTCTGGCAATAGATACATCTCATCGAACACCCACTGAAGAAAACAGCTCCCGCACCTTCACTTCCAGAGAGGGGAGGTTCTTCTCCAAAATGGAGGAAGGCGTTGGTGAGCTTGATCTTTCTTCCAGCACCACATACTCCTCGGTTTTCATCCCTGTTGATACCGCATTCGATGGGGCATAGCCTGCAACCTTTCAAGTGCTTTTTTAGCTCTTTTATGACACCTTCTAAAAAACCTGCCTCATACGCTTGCAAGTAAATCGGTGAATTCTTCACCTTCGACATACTCTATCTCAGCTCCAAGCTTTGAGAATTTCTCTATAACTTTCTCGTACCCTCTGAATATATGCTCCACATCGTGTATTTCAGTTTTCCCATCTGCCATGAGACCTGCTATTAGAAGGGCGGCGGTTGCTCTCAGATCGGTCCCTTTAACGGGAGCACCACTCAGGTTTTTAACACCCCTTACCACAGCCGTTCCATCGGTTATTTCAATATCCGCTCCCATCCTTTTCAATTCATCAACATGCAAAAACCGGGATTTGAAGACATTCTCCTGTATCACCGATGTTCCTTCGCAGACCGATAGGTAGGTCATGATCTGGGGTTGAAGATCCGTTGGAAAACCAGGGTAGGGATTCACCACGATTTTAACTCCTTTGGGTTTTGCGACCATAGAGATCTCAACCCAATCTTTTCCAAAATTCAAAACGGCTCCTGTCTCCTCGAGAATCGACCAAAGAGCACTCAGGTGCTCTGGTATTACACCCTCAATCCTTCCAAATCCTCTGGTTGCACAGATTGCTATCGCATAGGTTCCAGCTTCTATTCTATCCGGTATGACCGTGTGAATAGTCGATCCCAGTTCTTTCACACCCTCGATAACTATCTTTCTCGTTCCAGCACCTTTTATTCTGGCCCCCATCGAATTCAAGAAATTTTGAAGATCTTCTATTTCGGGTTCCATCGCAGCGTTGTCTATGATGGTGACCGTCCCCTCCATTATGGAAGCGGTCGTCATGAGGTGTTCCGTTGCTCCAACGCTTGGAAACGGTAAGGATATAATGACCTCTTCTTTCTTCTCCTTAAAAACAGCTTCAACAAAACCATGAGATATCTCTATATCGAAACCCATCTTCTTGAGACCATCGAGGTGAAAGTTAACAGGTCTTACACCTATGGAACATCCACCAGGAAGGGCAACCTTTGCTCTCTTGAAACGAGCAGCTAAAGGTCCTAGAACGTTGAAAGATGCTCTCATCTTCCTCACAGGTTCATAGGGTATGTTTGGATTGAAAGGTCCCTTTGGTGAGATGGTTAAAACGTTGTTTTTGAAAGATACGGAAAATCCGGCGTGTTTCAGTATATCCATCATGGTCCTAACATCCTGAAGATCAGGAACATTCTTCAGAACCACATCATCATTTGCCAATATGGAAGATGCCATTATGGGAAGAGCCGAATTTTTGGCCCCCGATACCTTAACACTCCCCCTTAACCTCACACCTCCTTTTACAATGAAGTATCCCATCAGTTGATCCCTCCAGTGAGCTTTTCCAGAGCTTTATCTAAATCTTCGAACTCTTCAGGATAGAAGGCGTAGGAGATTTCAACGTTCAAAGATGGTAGCTTCGATTTAAAAGCATCCATTATCCTTTTTTCTATCTTCCCACACACCTCCTTGCCAACCTCAGTAACTATCAAAAGGAAAATGTTTTCAGAGTATCGCCCCACGTTATCGAGAGGAACCCTCACGCACTCTTTCAAAACTTTTCCTGAAATCATTAAAACCTTTTCCTTGTCCATCCCTTTGAAATCATCCAGGTTCGAGAGTTTAACTGAAAACAGGGCGTATTCCACGTTCTCTTCAAAAGCTTTCTGGTGGTAATGAGACAGAAGTTTAAGTATGTGATCTTTCGTGTAAACCCTGGTTAGGGGATCCACTATCCTTTTGGTTCCAAGGTTTTCAAAAAAACTATCGATGGCTTCGAACTGTTTTTTTATGATCTCGTTGTATTCGTTGAGCATATTCTCGAGTTCTTCTTCTCTCTTTTTGCATTGCTCCAGCTTTTCTTCCAGATCCTTTATTCTCTCCATAAGCTCTTTTTCACTCATGGAGGTGCCCCCCTTTTTTAAATACGGTGATATACTCTTTTTTGGAAAAGGTTCATCAAAGAGATTCTATCACAACTTTTCTCTTCAGTAGAGCCAGTGAAAGTGGTCAACGATCGTCCCCAAAGTTTTTAGGGGGTATTCAGCATGCTGAAGGTCATGTCTTTGAAAACCCATATAGGGGATTTCGTTCTCGGACCATTATCATTCGATGTGAAGGATGGTGAGATAGTCGCCATCGTTGGGCCATCTGGAAGTGGTAAAACCCTTCTTCTCAGAAGTTTAGCGGGGCTTCATCCAATCGATGAAGGCAGGATAGAATACGACGGAAGGGATATAACCGATCTTCCACCTTCCAAGAGAAGGATTGCTTTCGTGTTCCAAGAAGAAGCCCTTTTTCCACACATGAACACCTTTGGGAATCTCGCCTTCCCTCTGAGGATAAGGAAGGTTTCAAAGGAAGAAACAGAAGCGTCGGTTGAAAAGAAAGCCCAGGAGTTGGATGGTCTTCCCGAATATTTGCCGAAATTTCCGAATGCCCTTCCAAAGGGTATAAGGAAACTTGCATCCATCGGGAGAGAAACAATAAGGGAGTTCGACATGATTTTCCTAGATGAACCCTTGGAGCACCTCGACAAACAGGTCAGAAACCTGATGAGAACGTTCCTGAAGAAACTTTTGAGTGGGATGAAAAAAACTGTTCTCATAGTTATCAACGATCCAACGGATGCCATGGCGATAGCTGGAAGAGTCCTCCTCATGAAAGATGGAAAGATCGTTACCTACTCTCCTCCAATGGACCTTTACAATTTCCCAGAAGATATCTTCACTCTCCAGTACTTCTCATCGAAAGGATTGAACATATTGAAAACTCATGTTGAGGGAGAAAAGGAGAGCGTTTTCGGGGTGAAGGTATCTTTAGAAGATGGAGATTACGATATCGCTTTTAGGCCCGAGGATATCGTGGTGTCTGATAATGGAGTCGAAGCGGAGGTCTCTTTTTTCGCATTTCTCGATTCGGAAAGATGGTTGTGTGAGTTGTGCTTTGAAAAGTTTTCTGTAAACGCCATTTTGAGGCTGAAGGATTTACCAAAGAGAGTGAAGATATTACCTAAGAAGATGTTCTTCATAAAGGGTGAGAGAGTATGCAAGATCCTGTCGAACGTTTCAAGAAATTGAGGGTCGAAGGATCTGTAGAAGTTGCGGAAAAGGTTCTCAAGATTTTGGAAGATGCTTTGAAGAAAGAGGGGGAAGAGAAAGTACTCGAATTGTCGAAGATATTTGCACACATGAAGTCTTCTATGAGGGCTCTGGAAGAGATCTATGCAGAATTGAAAGAATCCAGGGATTACAAACTATCCTTGAAGAAGCTCAAGGAGAAGCTTGTAGAGAATGTTTTGAAGACAGCTAAAACGTGTGCTCATCTTTTGAAAAGTACTGAAAAAATCCTGACCATGAGTAACAGCACAACAGTATACCTCTCGTTGAAATTTATGAAGAGGAAACCAAGAGTGTGTGTACTGGAATCGCTCCCTGGGGGTGAAGGGAGAGTTTTGAGAGACAAACTGAAAAAAGAAGGATTCGATGCGATGCTTCTTCCCGATTTTGCAGTTTTTAATGCCGTGGAATGGGCAGACGCTGTTCTGGTCGGGGCAGATTCGATCCTTGAAGATTTCAGCGTGGTGAACAAGATAGGTACCAGAACACTGGCTGTAATTTCGAGATATCTCAGAAAACCTTTCCTCGTTGTGGCAGATCCCTGGAAGTTCGGAAAGAAAGGTCCTCCAAAAGAAACGGTGACCTATAACGGCTCGAAAATCCCATTATTCGAACTCGTGCCATCTGATCTCATAACAGCCATCATCACTCTCCGATGATCTTCACAACAACTCTCTTTCTTCTCTGACCATCGAATTCAGCGTAAAATATCTCTTCCCAAGGCCCCAAATCGAGTTTCCCCTCTGTTATGGGGATTACCACTTGGTGATGGACTAAAATCCTCTTTAAATGGGCATCTCCATTATCCTCTCCTGTCCAATGATGGTTGTAATCTTTTCTGTAGGGTGCTAGTTTCTCGAGCCATTCCCAGATATCCTTGTGAAGGCCACTCTCATTGTCGTTAACTATTATCCCCGCCGTTATATGCATCGCAGAAACAAGGCAAAATCCTTCCCTCACACCACTTTTCTCAACGATCGATTCTATGGTGTCCGTTATCCTTACAAGCTCTCTTCTGTTTCTCGTGTTGAACCACAGGTATTCGGTGTGACTCTTCATGATTTCCCTCCTTCTCTCATTTTGAAGAGATTCTACCATGAGTGCTAAAATTTTTCATGAGACGGCAGAGAAGGAGGTGGTAAAGTGAAAGTACGTTTTCTGGGACACGCCGCTGTTCTTATAGAGGGAAAACACAACATCATTATCGATCCATTCATAAGTGGGAATCCAGTGTGCCCTGTAAAAGTTTCTGACCTTCCGAAGATAGATTACATACTCGTCACACACGGTCATGGAGATCACCTCGGAGATACCGTTGAGATAGCGAAGAATAACGATGCGACTGTGATAACCAATTTCGAGATATCTCTATACCTTCAAAAGAAAGGAGTAAAAGTACATTCAATGCACATAGGAGGAAGATACATCTTCGATTTTGGAACACTCAAAATGACGCCTGCTCTTCATGGATCGGGGATACTCGAAGGCGATGAGGTGATCTACGGAGGGAATCCCTGTGGCTTCCTTCTGACGATCGATGGAAAGAAGATATACCATGCAGGTGACACTGGCCTCACAAAGGATATGGAACTTCTGAGAGAAGAGAACGTCGATCTTGCTTTCCTTCCAATAGGAGGAAATTACGTGATGGATGTTCTTGACGCTGTGAAGGCGGTTGAATTCATAAAACCAAAGAAGGTTGTTCCCATACACTACGGAACATGGGAGTTGATACTTGCGGATGTCGATCTTTTCAAAAAGAAGGTTGAGGAGATGGGTGTTGAATGTATCGTTATGAAACCAGGAGACGTTATGGAGTGTTGAAGATGAGGAATCTCTGTGGTATCATATAGAAACGACGGGGCGTAGCGCAGGCGGCTAGCGCGCCTGCCTTGGGAGCAGGAGGTCGCTGGTTCAAGTCCAGTCGCCCCGACCAAACCGCGGCATGAGCCGCGGTTTCTTTGAAAGGATGTGGAAACGGAGGTGATAAGGTGCCACTGTATAGGTACGTGTGCGAAAATTGCGGAAACGAAAAAGTTGTACTCCATGGTATGAACGAAACACCGAATATCATATGTGAAAAGTGTGGTTCTGTGATGAAGAGAACTATAGGAAGGGTTGGAATAATTTTCAAAGGGGAAGGCTTTTACATAACGGATTCGAGAAACGGCAAGAATAAAAAGAGTGAGAAGAAGAGTGAGAGCAAGGAAAAAGCGAAAGTCAAATCCTGAGATTTGGATCTGCATTCAATTCCAAGGGGGAAGTTTCCCCCTTTAAATATTTTTCATAGCCAGCCTTTGCAACCATGAGAGCGTTATCCGTGCAAAGTTCAAGAGGTGGAAAGAATATCTCATAATTCCATTTTTCTGCCCTCTCTTTTGCTTTTTCCCTCAACCTTCTGTTCGCCGAAACTCCTCCTGCAAAGACGATCCTTCGAATCCCTGTGAACCTTGCGGCGTTGAAGGTTTTTTCCACAAGAACGTCAACGACGGCTTCCTGAAAGGATGCCGCAACGTTTTCCACCTTGTAGTCTTTCTCTCTTTCAAGGAAGTAAAGAACCGATGTTTTGAGCCCGGCGAAGCTGAAATTGAAGTTCTTTTTATCCTCCATCATAGCCCTTGGAAAGGTGTATTTGTTCGGATCACCTTTGAGAGAAGCTTTTTCTATAGCAGGCCCTCCTGGATATCCAAGTCCTAAAAGCCTTGCAACCTTATCAAAAGCCTCACCTGCTGCATCATCTAAGGTTTCTCCAAGAACGAACATCTTCATACCTTCTTCCACTTTTATTATCATCGTGTGACCACCAGATACCATGAGGGTTATGAAAGGAGGTGAAAGATCAGGATACGAGAGAAATACAGAAAAGACATGAGCTTCTATGTGGTTCACTCCAATCAAAGGTATTCCAAGGCTCATGGAAAGACCTTTCGCAAGAGACAGGCCAACAAGAAGTCCTCCTATGAGGCCTGGACCATAAGTGACAGCAATTAGATCTAGCTCGAAAGGGGGGATTTTGCTGAAAGCTTCCTTCAGAAGGACAGGCAAAATCTTGAGATGCTGTCTTGCAGCGATTTCAGGAACAACTCCTCCAAATTTTTCATGTATCTTGACTTGGGATGAAACAAGGTTCACCAAAACCTCTTTTCCATCCTTCAAGATGGCAACAGCTGTCTCATCACAAGATGTCTCTATTCCGAGAACCTTCATGCACTCTCCCTCATGATCAAAACGGGTTTTTCTTTTCCATTGACGACTTCTTCGGTTATGAGAATTTTCTCAACATTTTTCAGAGAAGGTATCTCAAACATGATATCAACCATGAGCTCTTCAAAAACGTTTTTCAGAGCTCTTGCACCTGTTCCTCTTTTCATAGCTTTTCTTGCAACCGCCCTCAGAGCTTCTTCTGTAACCTCAAGATCGACGTTGTCTATCTCGAACAGCTTCTTGTACTGCTTCAAAACAGCGTTCTTGGGTTCTTTTAAGATCCTTACAAGATCGTCCTCTGTGAGATCATCCAGTGTCACTATAACTGGAAAACGTCCCACAAACTCCGGTATAAAACCATATTCCACAAGGTCATCCGGTACGACATGTTTCAATATCTCACCAAGTCTCATATCTTTTTTGCTCTTAACTTCCGCGCCAAATCCCATGGAAGAACTCTGTATCCTTCTTTTTATTATCTCTTCCAAACCATCGAAAGCGCCACCAGCTATGAACAGGATGTTTGTTGTATCCACCTTTATGAACTCCTGATAGGGATGTTTTCTGCCTCCCTGAGGTGGAACGTTCGCAATAGTTCCTTCTATTATCTTCAAGAGAGCTTGTTGTACTCCTTCACCCGACACATCCCTTGTTATAGACGGATTAGGAGATTTTTTCGCGATCTTGTCTATCTCATCTATGTATATGATTCCATACTGGGCTCTTTCGATATCGAAATGGGCTGCTTCCAGAAGTCTCAAAACGACGTTTTCAACATCTTCGCCAACGTACCCAGCTTCTGTCAGAGGGGTTGCATCGGCTATCGCGAAGGGAACATCCAATACTTTTGCAAGGATCCTTGCAAGGAGCGTTTTCCCACAACCAGTTGGACCGATCAGAAGAACGTTCGATTTCTCTATCTCAACATCGCTGGTGTTCATACCGTAGAACACTCTCTTGTAATGATTGTACACAGCAACCGATATGACCTTCTTTGCCCTTTCCTGCCCTATGACGTATTTATCCAGTTCTGCCTTTATCTCCACCGGCGTTGGAAGTTTCTTCTTACTTTCAAACCGAACTCTTTTGTCGGTTTGAAGAAGATCGTAGAAGAGCTCGACACACTCGTTACATATGTAGACATTTCCAGGTCCTGCTATGAGTCTTTCAACTTGCCCAGCTCCACGTCCGCAGAAAGAACAGAACTTTTCTCTCATCTTATCCCTCCTACATTATAATGATATCATCAACGTCTTCTTTTGAACAGAGACAGAAATTTGCGCCAAAAGCCCTTTCTTTCGATGTATTCTTCTATTTTTTCCAGGCGTTCCTCAATATTGTCAATTTTTTCAGAAATTTCTATTAAAAGCTTCCTAATAACCCTGCGATCATCCAGTATCAAAAGTGCTTCTTTGGGTTTGTATCCTCCCTGAATTATCGTCAAAAATTTTTCAAAGGTTTCCAGATCGCTCTCGGATATTTCGATACCCTTGTCAGTTTTTCTCGGAAATATGTAAAAATGATCCGCTAGGATCTGAACGTATTTATGTGTCGTTGAATATGGAAGATCAAACTTTTTAGAAAGCTCCCAAATGGTCATTTTTTCACTCCTATGTTATATAATTTTGCTGTTAATAAAGCAAATACTCCTATTTTATAACACAAATTTGTGATAATTCTTTCTATTCCTTATTTTCCTCATAAGAAATGACCTCATCCGCTTTCAGGGAAGCGTCCATCGCTTCGTGGTAATAGATCATGGTGGTGGTTATGTTCGCGTGATCCGCTATCTGTCGTGCAAACTCAACACCTTTTTCCACCGCTACTTTCGTTATCACAGTATGCCGAACGCTGTGGGCAGTTATCTTCCTGTTGAACCCTTTTATACCCGCTTTTCTGTAATACTCATCGAAAATCATCCTGAGAGCTCTTGATGTGATTCTCTTTCCAAAGGAATTCTTTGAAAGGGATATGAACATCGGATCCTCTGCTTTGAAAGGAGAATACTTTTTTCTCTCTTCAAGGTAAGAGTTCAGAGCTCTTATCACATCAAGGTGAAGAGCTATCTCTTTATCTTTGGCGACGTGTCCTTTCCCTCTGTATCTCATCACCCATTTTCCACCTTTTCTGTAAACATCTCCAACGTTCATCTCTTGGATGCTCACAAGACGAAGGCCAGTGTAAGCAGCAAGTTTCAAGATGGCAAGATCCCTCTTCCCCTTGAGATCATCGGTTTTCACAGTATTGAAAAGAAGGAGGATTTCATCATCACTCAAGATATCTTTCATGTGCTTCTTAGGCTTTTTCACTCCTTTGACACTTTTTACAGTAACATCCAAAGCACCGTTCTCATTGAGAAACTTCAAAAAAA
>Ga0190361_1000137_pt1 | contig 29567 bp, 29 predicted proteins | sample 48721845_MG_FD_161273 | JGI IMG/M metagenome (GOLD analysis project Ga0190361, IMG submission 161273) | Hydrothermal vent microbial mat bacterial communities from Southern Trench, Guaymas Basin, Mexico - 4872-18-4-5_MG | ecosystem: Environmental > Aquatic > Marine > Hydrothermal vents >... | reverse complement strand
TTTACCTTTTAAAGTAAGAGATTTGAGCCAATCATTTTCTCAATCTTGTCAGTTATTTTTAGATTTATCAGATTTGACATTTGAGATATGGATTTGACATTTGACATTTGAGATTTGAGATAAATTCGTTTTGAATTTTGGTCATTGTTTCGAATTTCGGATTTCGGATTTCGGATTTTTTATTAGCTTTAAGCTTTGAGCTGTAGCTTTGCGCTTTGCACTTTACGCTTTGCGCTAAAGATGTGATGTTCGGGCTTAAAAAAACCTCAAAATATCTCTATAAGTAACTATAATCATCAAAATAATCAAAACAGCAAAGCCAATGGAATGCGCTATTTTTTCTGCTCTTTCACTTACCGGCTTCCCTTTTATTTTTTCTATAATAAGAAACAAAAGCCGTCCTCCATCCAATGCCGGGAAAGGAAGAATGTTTATAATTGCTAAATTTATAGAAATAAAAGCAGTTAATTGAAGCAGATAAACGAAGCCCAACTTTGCCGCTTTTTCTGTGATGACAAAAATCCCCACGGGACCAGCAATTTCACCTATAAGTTTACCAGTAGTAATAAGGTTCGCAAGTATTTTTACAAGTACAGAAAAAATAATATAAATCAGATTTATTGTTTCTTTTATCCCCATAAATATCGCTTTGTGAATTGGATAAAAAACAGTACCCACTCTAGTAAGTCCTACTCCCATAGCTCCTTGATTTTGCGGCGGATTTTCTCTAGGAATCAATTTCTTTTCCAGAATATTATCTCCTCTTTTTATGATTACAATAACCTCTTCTCCCCTGTATTTATTAACAAACTCCTGAACTTGCTTGACCTTAGTAACATCCAACTTATCGTCTTCTTTTCTTAATTGAATAATTGAATCTCCTGTTGCGATTCCCGCTTTTTCCGCCGGAGAATTATGGGATACAGAAACAATTTTAACTTCAGCACTTTTTACATTTACAGCACTGTCTTCTATAGATTGCGGCAACCCAATGCTATACCCAATAGAAAGCAGAACAACTGCTAAAACAAGATTCATAATAACTCCCGCAGATAAAACTGCTGCTCTGGTTAAAGCGCTCTTACTAGAAAAAGAACGGTCGTCGTTTCTCCCTTCTCCTCCTTCTCCGTAAATTTTCACGAATCCGCCTACCGGAAACAAATTTAAAGAATAAATAGTTTCTCCCTTCTTAATTCCAAAAATTCTTGGAGGAAAACCAAACCCAAATTCATCCACTCTTATTCCGGATTTTTTTGCCGCATAAAAATGCCCAAATTCATGAACAAAAATAAGCAAACTAAGTATTACAATAAAAACTAATATATAAAAAACCATAATTTAATTTTTATCCCACACTACGGCTTTACGACCATAGTATAGGGTGATGTAGGTTTTACACATTAAGAATTTCTTTTTCTTTTCTTTCTGCTAATTCCTCAACTTTTTTATTGTATTCATCTATAACTTCTTGGAGTTTATCTTTTCCTTTATATTTTTCATCTTCGGAAATTTTCCCGTCTCGATAAAGAGATTGAATCTCTTTCCATGCTTCTTCCCTTTGCATTCTGATGCTAATTCTCACCTCCTCTACTTTCTGGCTCAAAATTTTAGTTAAATTTTTCCTCTGTTCCTCATCCAATGGAGGAATAATTAAACGAATTATCTCTCCATCTATTACCGGATTTAAACCAAGCTTGGACTCCCGAATGGCTTTTTCAATATCTTTAATTATGCTCTTATCCCATGGATCTATCATTATAACTCTTGGCTGCGGACAATTTATAGCCGCCAGTTGTCTTAATAGCATTTTAGAACCATAACATTCTACTTGGATATTTTCTACCAATGACGGAGAGACTCTACCCGCTTGTAGAGCATTCAATTCATTTTTTAAGTACTCTACGGCTTTATCTAAATTTGGCTTGATTTTATTAATAATTTCCTGATACATAAAATTAAAATTATATTTCCAACATCAAATTTTCCAGAACCAATCTCGAGTTAATAGAAGAATTCATCAAAAGTAAACGGGCATTCTTTATTTTAAGAATAATATCCCTTAACTTTCTTATACTGTAACTCATACTTACATTATTTTTGGTGTTATCTATCATAAATCTCTGACATCCAATTTTTTCAAAAAGGACATCCCTGAAAAATATAATCCAGTATCTCAAAACATTATTAGCATAAGAAACATCCTTTGCAATATTTTCGGCATACAATAATCTCTTATTCAAGTCTGAATTTAACACGTTTAAAATCTCATTAATGCTTTTTTTATAAGTTTTATCATTTAAAATCTCTTCCTTCATTTCCGAAATAGAAGGATGGGGGAAATTAATAACTTGCGAGCGAGAGACAATTGTAGGAAGCAAAAAATTGGGATAGGAGGTAATCAAAATTAAAATTGATTTTTCAGGCGGTTCTTCCAATGTTTTAAGCAAAGCATTTGAGGCCTCTCTTGTCATTGCTTCCGCATTGTTTATAATAGCAATTTTAAAATTAGATTTAAATGGGAATAAACTTAATTTATGAATTAATTCTCTTATATGAGAAATCTCAACTGTGGGTATATCAATTATGATAAGGTCAGGATGAAACTTATAAGGGTTGATTCCTAATATTTTTACGAATTCCAAAGCAACCTTTCTTTTTCCTGTATTTTCAGGACCTTTGAATAAATAAGCATGGGAAATTTTGTCTTTTTCTATACTTTTTTTTAAAAACTCTATAATTTTTAAGTGTGATTTTTTCATTTTTTAAATTTTATTAATTTCAATTCTACCATATTTTTGGAAAATAACAAGCGGCCCAAAGGGCCGCTTAATTTATTCTTCTTAAATAGGGAAACTCTCTGCGCAGTTTATAACTGCGCAGCTTTTTCTTTTTGGAGCCTAATTTATAGAATTCTAAAATCCATTCATTTTTTCTTCTTACGGGTCTCATTTCTATAATATCTCCTATTGTACAACAACTGCATAGTTTCACTTCCAACCTTTTCCTACCTACTCGTCCTATGAAAAACACAGCATCCTTCTCTAATTTTTTCCTTATAGAAAAGATAGGAACCTTGTCACCGCTCTTAATATAATCCTTGATCGGTTGATTTAACTTGAAATTGTACAATATAAATTCTTTTCCTTTTTCTCCTTTCACAAAATATAATTTTCCATCCTCTAAAGATTTAAATATCCACCCATAATATTTAACAAACCTGAGTTGCGATAAAGTTAATTCAGAACCAATCGGAGCGCCGTCTTTGCATACTCTGCCTTCTATAACGTTTCCCTTATATTTTCCGAGGAAGAATTTTTTTTCTCCTTTCTTGTTTCTACTTCTTACTTTAATTTTAATTCTGGGTATCTTTCTTTTTCTTTTAAACTTTCCTTCTGCTATAATTTTTACCACATACCTCCTATTTGAGATATTGCTGATTTCCTTGATTCCAGAAGCCAGTAAGGTTCTCAGTGTTCCCTTCACTCTTTTTCCCCAAAATGCTCCGGAAAAACTTCTGGAGATTAATCCGGTGTGCCAAAACAAATAGAAAACCAACTTACATAATTCCTCCTCATCAAACTCGCCTAAAAATTTTCTCCAATATCTTATTTCATCATCTTTTTTCTTCCAGGGATTAAGAAGAATAAGAACCTGAGTCAGTATATCTATCATCTTCTTCTTATCTCCTTTTAACAGATAATTTAAAATAGCTCCTGTTCCTTCTCTGCTGTATTTTTCTATAAAACTCAATTTCCTTATTCCGTTCAAAAATAATTTACCTGGCTCCCTCAAAGATTTTTCAAACTCTTCTACTATTTCTTTCCATGCCCGACCTCGAACCACCAGATTTTCCAATACTTTCAGGGATACGCATGAAAATAATTCAGATGGGATTTTCAGTTCTCTTGCCCGATCGAATAATTTCTCCCTCTCTTTCTCTAAAAGATATTGTTCTTTTGATAATATCCTTAACTTATACCTTTTTTGAAGTATTTTAATTGCTGTTTGGTCCCCCTGTCTTGCTTTGTCTAATAATATCTTTCTTTTCTCTTTCTCTTTATCTAAAAACTCTTTAATCTTCGCACTGCTTCTATACATATCTTTAATTTTAAGCATTTCTTTTCACCCCCCTTTTTTATGATAAATTTTAATGAACATCTACATCTCTACATCTATACTAGAAAGAAATTCTTTAAAATTCAAGATAAATTTTTCTTCTGAAAATTCTTCTGCTCTTTTTCTTATTATAAATGGATTGTAATTTTTTAAATTTTTTAAAATTCTCCTTACTCCGTCCGCCAAGGATGCCGGATGCAAATCATCAAAAAACTCTCCGGTTTCTCCCTCTAAAATTGTCTCCAATGCACCGCCGCCACGAAAGGCAAGAACCGGTTTTCCGAAACTCATTGCCTCCACAGGTGCAATCCCAAAATCATCCTGCCCCGGAAAAATAAACGCAATACAATTTTTATAATATTCTTTTATCTTTTCATCTTCTAAAAATCCCAAAAATTTAATATTTCTATTTGCAATTCTTTGTAATTTTTTTCTTTCTCTTCCTTCTCCAATGATAATCAAGGGAAGACGCAATTTATTAAATGCCTCAACAGCAACATCAATTCTTTTATAATAAGCCAACTGCGAAACTATAAGAAAATATCCCTTCTGCAAATGGTTTTTCTGCGGATAAAAAGTTCCCAATTGGACCGGGGGGTATATAACCTTTGCATCTTTTCTATAAAACTTCTTAATCCTCTGTAAAGTAAAATTAGAATTAGCAATAAAATAATCTACTCTATCCGCTGCCGACATATCCCACAATCTTAAGAAATGGGAAGAAATTTTTCTTATAGTATTAAATCTCGTCCTGTAAGTAAAGGTGTCGTCCCATAAAAATCCCGTTGGTCTATGGCAATAACAAATATGAGTAGTATGAGCCCTTAAAATAAGACCCTTGCAAAATGCAGAACAGGAAGAAATTACTAAATCAAAATTCGATAAGTCCACTGTTTCTACTGCAGTGGGAATAAACGGTAATAAAGCCCTATATCTCTTTCTAAATATATATGGAAATCTTTGCAAGAAAGATGTGTTTATTCTTGTATTATTGAAATATTTCCCTAATTTATGTTCATCATAAAGCAGGGTATAAATAGGTGCGTTTGGAAAAATTTTCCCGAGTGAAAAAAGCACCCTTTCCGCCCCTCCCAATCTAACAAGATAATCATGAACTAAAGCAACTTTCATTTTTTGTTAAGAGTTTATCAGCGGCTTTATTAAGTGAAACTTATTTGTGCACTCCTTTAACAAAAAAGTATTATACTAAGTGTGATTATGCTTATAAAATTTATTTTAAAAACAATTAAAAAAATGAGTCCGAATATTCTCCTTGCTCTTTTATTCTTTAAGGATTTATGGAATCTATCTTTAAGTATCTTCTCTTAACAGCCATTTTCATAAAGGCGCAAACTTAATTCTTCCGTCCCTTTATCTATACCAATTGTTTCCAGCTAAAACTTGCCGACATACTTTATAAGTATATCATATTTAACTTTCTAACTCTAAAAAATTCCTGTAAGCACCTCAAATGTCTTTTTTGCCGATATATTCCAACTAAATTTTTTTGCGTTCTTTTTTCCTTCTTTAATCAACTGTTTCCTTAACCCTTCACTTGAAATAACACTGTAAATTCCTTCTGCAATACTATAAATGTTATGAGGATCAACAAAAACTGCTCCCCTTCCTGCTATTTCAGGCATAGAAGAAACATTAGAGGTTACAACAGGAACACTCGAAATTTGTGCTTCCAAAATAGGCATCCCAAATCCCTCATAAAATGACGGCAGGACAAAAACATCTGCATTTTTTAATAACTCCCATTTCTTTCTCTCTTTTACATATCCCTTAAATTCTATTTCAGAGTTTATGCTTTTGTATTCTTTCATTGTATAAATTTTATTCCATCCATATCCTTTAGGGCCTATCAATATTAATTTATGAGGAATATTATATTTCTTTTTTAGAAAATAAAATGCAGAAATGAGACCAAAGATATTCTTTTTAAACTCAACTCTTCCTATGAATAGAATATAAGGATGCCCTACATAATTACGGGTCAAGTTCCTTTTCCAAACCGGTCTTTTAACTCCGTGATAAATTACACTTATTTTTTGTGGATCTGCATCATACAATTCCACTAAATCATTTCTCGTATTTTCCGACACTGCAATAATCTTCTTAGAATATTTTAATGCATACAAAGTAGTAAATTTAAGATATTGTCTTTTCCAAAAAGAATAATAATAAGGATAATGCTCGTATTCCAATCCGTGAATAGTCACTATAGAATTTTCTGGATGAATTAACGGCAAGGTATGAGCGGGAGAGAAAAATATGTCCGGTTTCCTAAAAACAAACTCCGAACTTAATCTTACCTGCGTCCACATAGGAAATTTCCACTTTAATTTCTCGATTTTTAAATTGGACTTAGCAAGAGCTTTAAATTCGTCGAATACATAAATTTGCTTATAGTTTAATCTATCGGGAAGATATAAAATAAACTGATGATGTTTTGCTTCAGGTAATTTTAGTAAACTTTTTATCAGTTGATAAGAATACTCCTCAACTCCTGTTCTACGTTTTCTCGTCAATGCAGTAGAATGTATTCCGATTTCCATTTATTCAGCTTACTCCGCACCACTCTTGTTTTAAAGGTGGTACGGGGTAAATTAATTAAAGAGGTTTTTTATAACAATTATAGTCAATTCCTTGATAAAATCAATTAAAAAATAGCCTTTATTTTAGACACCAATTTTTTAAATACGATTCTATGCTCAAATCTTAATTTTTCAGCCAAAACTTTAATTTCTTTAAATTTTTCAAAAAAGATTTTTAATCTTAAACAAAAACAATTTTTATCACTTGACGGAAGTAATCTTGACAAAACTAGAACGTTTTACTATATATTAAGTAGATTTTTTAAAAAAATAAAATAAGGAGGTGAAGAATATGAATGAAAAAATAGTACTCGGTCTTTTAAAAAAAGGAGAATTAGAAACAGCAATAGAAGCAGTTAGATTGTTATCATCTAAGAAAAAAATTGCGTGGCTTCTGAAGTTGTTAAAAGAAACCGAAAGTCTTAATCTTTATTTGAAATTGAAATTAAAGAAAAAAATTGCGGTTCAATTGCCTCAATCTCATGCCCTAAAATCGAACTTATTAAAAGAAATTGGAGAAACTGAAATAGAAAAAGAATGGCACAAAGAGATTAAAGAAACTTTGAAGTCCTCGCCTTCTCCTCTAAAAGTAGAGTTGATTAAAAAATTCTTAAATAACTTAAGTACAAAAGAGTATGGAGAAAAAAGGCATAAAGAGTGGGAAAATTTAATAGAGGTGCTAAAGCTGTTATCTAGGGAGAGCGACAGGGAAATTCAAAAAAAATTACAAGAAAAAATAGAAGAGATGTTAATCTCGCTGAAATTGGAAGAATTAGGATATCCAAAACCTTACAACGGAATGAGAAAGATAAAAAAAGGAATAGAACTTACCAAACTTCTTTCCAAGAACAAAAGAGATGGATGGGGCAGAAAGATTTTTAAGATTTGTATAGATGAAAAAATTTATATAGAAATGTATGAGCTTGCAATCGAGTCTGCGAAATTACTTTCTTGTCGAAGAAAAACAATAAAAGAAATGCTAAGAAAGTTAATGACAATCAAGGATTGGGAAAAATATGATGAATTGATAATAAAAGCCGTCAAACTTCTACCAGCAAAAGACACAAAAAGAATTGAAGTTTTAAGAAATCTTTTTAACTATAGATGTAAAGAAGATGGCAGTCCTATGAACAATTCCTTAGCAGCAGATGTAGCCGAATTGCTTCCCGAACCTGAAAGAACAGAAAAATTAGAAAAAATAATAAAAAATACCCTGGAAAAAGGAAAATTAGGGCTTGAATATTTTATGTCTACGCTTGAAAAAATTCCTAGAGAAAAAAGACTTCCTTATGTAAATCGGATTATAGAAAAATACATTCTTCTCGGAACCCCTTCTTTCCATTCTTCCTGGCCCAGAACTTCTTCTTCTTGGCGCGAAGATCTCTGCGAAATTCGAATTCCAGAAGAGCTCCTTGAACTACTTCCAGAACCTCATCAAACTCAATATTTCAACTTATTCTCACAGTTTACAACTAGATATTTTCCTTAAAAAAGATCTTAAATCTCAAAGGCCTCTTTTTGGGGCCTTTTTTTTTGATTCTTAAAGAGACTTATTATTTTTTTATTTTCAGATTACTCCGCACTACTCTTGTTTTAAAGGTGGTGCGGGGTAAATTAATTAAACAATTCATTGATTTGCTCATCGTTTTACCATTATTGCCCTTTTGTAAAATTCCAAATGTTCCAAAGCGATACCTGTCCCTCTTGCTACACAAAGCATAGGGTCATCTGCAATAAATACAGGAACTCCAGTTACATTGGTAATCAGTTTATCTATATTCTTTAATAACGCCCCTCCACCACTCAAGGTCATTCCTTCGTTTATAATATCAGCACATAGCTCAGGAGGGGTTTCTCTTAAAACTGTTTTTATTGTATCAATTATCTCGTACAATTGCTCTCTTATTGCACCGGCAATTTCATTTGTTTTAACTTTTACAACTTTAGGCAATCCATCTACTAAATCTCTCCCCTGAATCTCTAATTCTTCTTCCTCTTCTTCCGAAACAGCGCTTCCTATTTCTATTTTTATTTGCTCGGCTGTCTTTTCTCCAATTGCTAAATTATGTTTTTTTCTTATGTATTCGGAAATAGATAGATCAATCTTGTCTCCTCCAACTCTGGTAGAAGCACAAGATACAATTCCGCCCAGTGAAATTACCGCTACTTCCGTAGTTCCTCCCCCTATATCTATAATCATATGACCACTGGGTTCATTTATAGGAATCCCTGCGCCAATAGCCGCTAAAATCGGCTCTTTGATTAGATAAGCATGTTTTGCGCCAGCTTTAACACTTGCCTCTGTAACTGCTCTTCTTTCTGTAGACGTAATTCCTGCAGGAACCGCTACCATAACTTCTGGTTTAAAAACCTTAAGTCTGCCTAATGCCTTTTTTATAAAATAACGAAGCATAGCCTCAGTCACACGGTAGTTTGCAATAACCCCGTCTTTCATCGGTCTATAAGCCACAATACTATCCGGTGTTTTTCCCAGCATCTCCTTTGCTTTCTTACCAACAGCCAAAATACGATTGTCATCGATAGACACCGCTACTACGGTAGGTTCATTAATAATAACCCCCTTCTTTGGAATATAAACCAATGTATTTGCGGTACCTAAATCAATGCCAATTTTTTTGAGAAACATAATAATATAAGCGCAAAGCGCAAAACGCAAAACGTAAAGCTACAACTTAAAGCTTAAAGCTAATTCAAAAATTATCCCAAATTATTTCAAAGTGTTCCAAATTATTCCAAATCAATATCAAAATTCAAATGTTCAAAATTCAAAACTTTAATTTCTTAATTTTGTTTTGAATTTTGAATTTTGGTCATTTGAATTTGTTTAGGATTTGGTGCTTTGAATTTTGAATTTAACTACTTTTGCGCTTTGAGTTGTAGTTTTGAGTTTTGAGCTTTGCGCTTTGCGCTAATCATCTTTTACCCTTCTAATATCTGCTCCAATTTTAGAAAGCCGGTGTTCTATTTTTTCGTACCCTCTGTCAATTTGATAGATATTCTCAATTTCTGAACGACCGGACGCTAAAAGACCTGCAATAATAAGAGCAATTCCTGCCCGAATATCGGGCGATATCAATTTTCTTCCGTATAGCTTAGTGGGTCCTCTTACTAAAACTCTATGAGGATCGCACATTAAAATATCTGCACCCATCTGATTTAAAATATCTGTATAAAATAATCTCCCTTCGAAAATAACCTCTTGCACCAAAGAATCACCATGCGCCTGAGTCAAAAGAACAGTAAAGGGAGGTTGTAAATCTGTGGGAAATCCAGGATATTCTTTTGTTCTTATATTAACTGCTTTTAATTTAAAAGGCGGAATAACTTCTAAATAATTACTTCCCGTCTTGAAATTTACTCCTGCTTTTTTTAAAATCTCCAGAAATACTTCTAAGTGCTCTGGAATAATGCCCGAAATTTTTATTCTACTTTTAGTTGCCCCGGCCAAAATGGCAAAACTTCCTGCTTCTATTCTATCCGGAATAATCCTACAATTGGCTCCATTTAATTTGCTAACCCCATCTATACAAATAGTATGAGTTCCTGCTCCTTTTATTTTCGCTCCGCATTTATTCAAAAAACTAATCAAATTAACTACCTCCGGCTCACAAGCGCAGTTTATTAAAACGCTCCTTCCTTTTGCAAATACTGATAAAATAATCATTGCTTCGGTTGCGGTTACAGAAATTATAGGAAAAACAAACTTTGTTCCCTTTATTTTCTTTGCTTTAAGACAATATCCATTTTTAACGGGAATTATTTTTGCTCCGAATCTTTCAAATCCACTTAAAAATATATCTCTCGGTCTCTGTCCAATCACGCATCCGCCAGGATGCGGAAAAAAACTTTCTCCCTCCCTTGCCAATAGTCCGGCAGAAATCAAAATAGACGCCTTAAGTTTTCGGGAAATCTCTCGGTCTAAATGTGTAGTAATAATGTCCTTTACCCAAACTCTATAAGTTTTCTCTCTGGTTCTCTCTATATTCGCTCCTATTTTTTTAAGTAACTCTATCTGTCTTAACACATCTTCGATCAATGGAATATTGGAAATAACACAGGGCTTTTTAGTTAAAACCGTTCCCGCCAGTATAGGAAGCGCAGCATTTTTTGCTCCGTTAACCCTTATTTCCCCTTTAAGTCTTTTTCCTCCCTTTATAATAAATCTCTCCATACAACTATCCTATATTAAACAACTTTATTTTTCAAGGAGCCGTATCAGAGTTTATCCGTACTAAGGATTTACCGTATTAGGGTTTTAACTCGGCTCGTCGAGAGCAAAATCCTCAATTATGAATAAAAATAAAAGTGCCTATATCCGCAAAATTATATACAGTTTCAGCCGGGCCAATACCTAAACGCACGCAACCATGAGAAACCCGCTTACCCAAATGACCTACTCCCTCCCTATATCCATTTGGCCAATAAGGAAGTTCATGAATATATACACCCGGAGCAAATTTTAGAGAATAAGGCATATAAAGTTTGTATTTATACGACCAATGATTTCTTTCCTTGGTTAAAATCTTAAAATTGCCCAAAGGAGTAGGCATCCCGTATCTGCCCGTAGATACATCAAAAACCCCCAATACTTTACCATCTTTGTAAATGGCTAAAATCTGATCGCCGATATCTATATCAATATATTTACCTTTGGTAATTTTTGGCTTATTTAATCTTACTACTTTTCCATTTGGCTTTGTAATATAATTTTTTGAAATAGGCAATTTGCTAGGTTTTACTTCTAACAAATTTAAGGAAGATGGCGGTAAAATTTTGAAATTAAATCTTTTATTTCCTAATTTAGTTAAAGCGTAACTTCTAACATTAGAAATAGAAATATTATACAAAGTATTGTATTCGGGCCAAAAGGGTATAAAAATAACTTCACGATTGGAATCTCTAAATAAAAACTCTCCTCTGGAAAAAGGATTAATTTCAAACCCTTTTTCAAAAGAACTTTTAATTACAGGTTGATTAAAATAAAAAACAACTTGATGATAGGGGGTAGAAATCAACTTTATCTCACATTTTAATTCAAAAACCCGGGAGTAAAATTTAACCCCGATAATTACAATAATTACAATAATAGTCACTCCTAAAAATGCTATTAATAACCTGTTCTCATTGCTCTTTAAATCTATGATATTTCGGTTCATAGATTGTTCTGTGGACTAAACTAATAAGTATAAACTTATTAAAGTTACAAATTACAAATACATTCAAGCGTAAAGCTCATTAAAATCTCAAATCTTAAAAGTTAAATCTCCCGCTCCAAAGGAGCGAGGCTCGCTCAGCAAAACTGGGCGGCAAATCTCAAATCCAAATCTTAAATCTAAAATCTATTTTTTACTTTTAAAGTTAAGAGATTTGAACCAATCATTTTCCCAATCCTGTCAGTTATTTTTAGATTTATCAGATTTGACATTTGAGATATGGATTTGACATTTGACATTTGAGTTTTGAGATAAATTTGTGTTGCGCTTTGAGCTTTGAGCTTAAATTTAGTTTTGAATTTCGGTCATTTGGATTTGCTTGCCCGCCCAAATTTTGTCCCCGCCCGCCGCAAATTTCTTCGAAATTTGGGCGGGCAAACAAAACTTGGGCGGATACTTTGCCAATTTACTCCATCTTGATATAATAAAAAAATAATGCTCAAAAGAACCCGTACTATTTTAGTAATCATTTTAGCAATTTCCTTTATAATTGCTGTGCCTTTTATTATCCTGTACGCAAAAGGATATTCTTTTGATTTTAAAAATAAAAAAATTGTGCTTACCGGAGGAATTTTCTTAAACTCTATCCCCAAAAAAGCAAATGTTTATATAAATAACAAATATATCAAAAAAAGAACTCCGTGTTTAATTAAAAGATTAATTCCACAAGAATACGTGATAGAGGTAAAAAAACAAGGGTTTCATCCTTGGAAAAAACATATAAAAGTAAAACCAAATTTGGTAAGAGAGGCAAAAAATATTATGCTTGTTCCGGAAAAATTAAATCCGGAAATGGTAAAACCCTTATCTTCTGAATTCTCCCTGAATAAATTTCTTTATCCAGATATATACCAAACCAATCTAAAACTAAAAGAAAATTTCTCTACCACTACATTAGGATATACTCTATCAAACGATTATGTTTTATATATAAAAAAAATAGACAGAATTCTTTACAAGATAAAATTGAATGATTTTATAAGAAATGAATTTTCTGAGACACAAATCAATATATCTCCACTACCGGAATCAGAATATAAAATTTATGCTTCTGCCGAAAATACAGTAGTATTAGACAAAAACGGAACTCTTTATATATTTGATAAGTCAAAAAGAAAATTTAATGTACTGGCAAAAAATGTTAAAGGGCTGGAATTCTCTGAAGATGAAGAGAAGCTTCTTTACTTTACTAATTCGGAAATATGGGTTTATTACCTGAAAAACGGCTCTAATTTTCCGTTTCTAAAAAAAGGAGAGAAACAGTTAATTACCCGCGTAAGCAAAACAATTAAAAAAGCTATATGGTATCCATTAACAAACTATCATATAATTTTTAAAGTTAATGGAAATTTAAAAATCATAGAGCTGGATTCAGACTATCCAAGAAATAGTATAAATTTATTCTCCAATGTGGAAGATTTTTCTTATAGTAAATCAGACAAAAAATTATATTTTATAAAAAATAATATCTTATTCAGAATTAAACTAAATAAACACTAAAACTATCTCTTTCTCCACTGTCTTGCCCTTCTTGCTTTCTTTAATCCCGGCTTCTTTCTCTCTTTCATTCTCGGATCCCTAGTTAAGTAACCTGCTCTCTTTAATCTCTTTTTAAAATCGGGATTAAACTTCACTAATGCCCTAGCAATCCCGTGTTTTATTGCTTCCGCCTGACTTTTTATTCCTCCTCCTTTTACACTTACCGTAACCTTAAATCTGCCCAGTGATTTCATTTTGTTTAAAGCCGATTCTACTATCTTTTGTAACGATTGCGTAGGAAAGTATATGTAATAAGCTTTGTCATTTACAGTTATTCTGGCTCTTTCCTTTGCCACATCAAAAGGTCGACAAGGAAAAATTCGCACTCTACAAGTAGCGGTTTTTCTTCTTCCTACTGCCTCCCAATATCTTTTCGGCTTTATATTTTTTTTCAAATTCTCTTTAGCAGTTTCTACTATCTTCTTTTTGAAAGGCTTATCTTTCTTTTCAGCTTTTTTGGTTCTTGATAATTTTTGTATATCTTTTGTCATATTTATTTTTGGCTTTATTATTCTTTTTCTCCTTTATATAACTTAAGATTTTTAATTCTTTGTTTTCTGAGTCTATTTTTGGGCAACATTCCCCATACCGCCCTCCTTAATACTTCTCTCGAATCTCTCTTCATCAATTCCTCTAAGGTTATTTTTTTCAATCCACCCGGATATCCGGAGTGATGATAATAAATCTTTTTTTTCAATTTTTTGCCGGTTATCTTCATCTTGTCGGTATTTGTAACTATTACTTTATCTCCAACATTCAAAAATGGCACAAAACTCGGCTTGTGTTTTCCTTGTAACAAAACGGCAATTTTTGAAGCTAATCTACCTAAAACTTTATTTGTGGCGTCAATTTTATGAACTCCCATAAGAAAAATTATTTTACAAATTCAATAATAGCCATTTTTGCCCCGTCTCTTTTTCTGTATCCCAATTTAATAATCCTCGTATAACCACCGGGTCTATCTTTATATCTTTCCGCCAATTTCAATGCCTTTTTTCTTGCTTTTTCTTCAAGAAACCTTGCCAGATACCTAACCGAATGTAAATCTCCTGCTTTTCCTTTGGTAATCAACTTTTCTACAAACGGCCTCAATACCTTTGCCTTCGTTTCTGTGGTCTTAATTTTCTCATGCATAATTAAATTACCTGCCATTATTCTTAAAAGGGCATTTCTTTGGTCTCTTTTTCTTCTTAGTTTTTTTCTTTTTTTTAAATGTCGCATAATATTAAAATTATCAACCAAAACGAAGCCCTAGTATAGCTAACCCGTATCTTAGAACGGCAAATACAACGAAAATAACAAGCCCTGTACTACATCTTTACACCGGTGGTTTTCTGTTATGATACAGGTAAACCCACACCACGGTTTTACCCCACACCCCGGCTTTACGCTACAGCCGTAGTGTGGGGTAATTTATAATCTATTTTCTAATTAAATAAGAAAATCTAACTCGTGTTGCAAATATAAAGTTGTTTTCCGGGCCCGGAAGTCCGGTATAATGGTTTATCATTTCCCAAGATTAAAGATCCTGGGTGTTAAATCCTGTATATTAAATCTATCTTACTCTTTCAGTGTAAATCCCAATTTTCCCAAAGCCCTTTTTACTTCCTTAACACCCTTTTCTCCCATTCCTTCTAATTTCATCAAATCTTCCTCTTTCTTCCTGATAAGCCCCGCAACTGTCTTCATTCCTGCTTTAGAAAGAGAATTAATTATCCTTTTGGGAAGTTTAAGGTCTTCAATTTTAATTTCTGACGGAGCTTCTTCTTTTTTATTTTTCTTCTTTATTACTTTCTTAACCTCTTTTTTCGTTTTTTTTCTAACCGCTTCTTTTTCTTCAAAACGGGAAAGTAACCCAAAATGCTCGGCCAAAATATCGCACGCTTCTCGGAACGCCCTCTCTGGTTCAATAGACCCATCTGTTTCCACTTCCATCTTTAATCTGTTAAAATCGGTCCTATCTCCCACCCGCATATTCTCCACTTGATAAGTAACTCTAACTACAGGAGTAAATATAGCATCTATAGCGATTTTCCCTATTTCTAATTTTTCTTTCTTTCTTCTCTCTACCGGCGAATAACCCAATCCTTTTTCTATATCAAGCTCCATCTCTAACTCCGCTTTTTTATCTGTTAAAGTAGCGATGTGAGCGTCTTTATTTACTATCTCTACATCAGATGGGATTTTAATATCCTTTGCCTTAACCTCTTTTTCTCCTTTCACCTTTAAGAATCCTTTTACCCCCGGAGTATCGTTTAATAATCTAAATCTAATTTGCTTAAGGTTTAAAATAATTCCAATTACATCTTCCAACACATTGGGAATAGTAGAAAATTCATGAGGAATACCTTTTATTTTTACACCTGTAATAGCTACCCCCTCTATGGAAGACAAAAGAACTCTTCTTAAAGTAGTTCCCAGCGTTACGCCATAACCGGGATAACATCCTTCTATTTCCAATACTACTTTGTTATTTTCCTTTTTAATTATTTTCGGTTTAGATGGTAAAGGAATCATAAACTAACTGCAATGCTATAACATGCAAATTATTACTGAGATGATGGCCGCGAAATATAGCCGTACGTCCATGCATCTATAATAATTTGCATTTTTAGCATTGATTATATTATCTCGAATAAAACTCAATTACTTTCTCAACCTCCGCCGGTTCACCTATATCCTGAATAGTCGGCTCTCCGATAACCTTGCCAATTAATTTATTCTTATCTAAAGAGAGCCACGAAGGTACCTGGTAATTTTTTAGATGAACGGACAAATCCTTAAAAAGACCTTTTTTTATACTTGTTTTTTTAATTTTTATAATATCTCCTTTTTTTACCTGATAAGAAGGTATATCAACTTTTCTTCCGTTAACTAAAATATGACCATGGCTTATAATTTGTCTTGACGTTCTCCTCGACTTTGCGAAGCCAAGACGATAAACCACATTATCTAATCGATGCTCTAACATACTCAACAATGACCTTGATTTATCTTCTTTCCCTGTGATTTTCTCAAAATAATTTCTCAATTGTGTCTCAGTTATTCCATAAATATATCTCAATTTCTGCTTTTCTCTTAGCTGAAGTCCGTACTCAGATAAACTTCTTCTTCTTTTTGGGCCATGAATTCCAGGCGGATAACTTCTTCTCGTTAACGCACATTTCTGAGAAAAACAACGCTCTCCCTTTAAAAAGAGTTTTTCTCCCACTCTTCTGCAAATTTTACATTTTGAATTTAATCTCACTAAAATTAACAGAAATTACCACAAATTTCACCAATATATTCATTGGTGAAACTTGCGATAAATTCAATTTAGCAATTGACAATTGGCAATTAAACCCTTCTGGGTTTGCGAGGTCTGCATCCATTATGGGGAATAGGAGTAATATCTTTTATTGAAACTATCTCTAAGCCTTTATTCCCTAAACTCCTTATTGCAGAATCTCTTCCTGTGCCTATGCCTTTTACTAATACTTCTATCTCTTTCATTCCTATTCTTTTTGCCTTCTCCGCCACCACCTCTGCAACTTTAGAGGCGGCAAAGGGAGTAGACTTCTGCGGACCTTTAAATCCCACCATTCCGGAAGAGGCGCATGCTAAAACATTCCCATTTCTATCGGTTATAGTTATCATAGTATTATTATAAGTAGAATAAATATAAGCTCTCCCCTTTTCTACTATCTTTTTCTTTTTAGGGGTTTTTCCCGTAACTTTCTGAATAATCGCCTCTCTTTTTTCGGTTTCCTTTATAACCTCTTCTTTAGTTTTGACAACTACACGTTTTTTTCCCATAAATTTTTCAACAAATTATCCAAATCCGAATTACGAAATCTAAAATCATTTTAATTTTCATCAACATCACCTTTATTTATGCGATAAAAAATAAAAATATTTCGGATTTTGAATAAAACTAAAAAACAAGCTGGTTATTTAGAAAATTAATTCTTTGCAAAAAACAAAATAATGATGATGAACAAACTTAGAATAATTTAGAATTATATCAATCTCCCTATGTTTTTTCCTTCGCTTTCTTCCTACCACTTCCAACTGTTCTTCTTGTATTTCCCCTGACTGTTCTGCTGTTTGTTTTTGTCCTTTGCCCCCTTACAGGAAGACCTTTTACATGTCTTATACCTCTATAGCATTCTATATCTTTCAATCTCTTTATATTTAGCATCACCTCTCTTCTTAAATCACCTTCAATTTTATAATTTTTCTCAACTGCCTCTTTTAATTTAGCAAGCTGTTCTGAGGAAAGTTTATTCGCTCTAATATTGGGATCGATATTCACTTTTCTTAAAATTTTATTAGCCAAAGACCTCCCTATTCCATAAATATAGGTCAATGCTATTTCTATTCTTTTATTTTCGGGAAGATTTACCCCTGCAATTCTAGGCATTGTGCAAATTTTACCATCTTTTTCAAAAAAATCAAGAAAAAGAAACCTCTCTATCTTTCCCTTCTTCAAGGGGAAAATAAAAAGAATTTGAAACAATTATAATTTTGTATTTTTATCAGCTTTAAGCTTTACGCTGTAGTTTTGCCTGCCCCGTAGAAAGCCGTAGGTTTTTTTCGGGGCACTTTGCGTTTTGCGCTTTGAGCTTTTAAACTTAATAATTTTAGTCCACAGAACGCTCTATGGGCTAAACAGTACCACAGAACAGTCTATGGTACTGAAAATTAAATTTTTAATTTCCAACTTAGCACTTAGCACTTAGCATTGCCAACTCATCCTTGTCTTTGTTTATGCTTGGGATTTTTGCAAATAACATATATCCGACCTTTTCGTCGGACTATTTTGCAGTTCCTACACATTTTTTTTACTGATGCTCTAACTTTCATATTATAAACAAAAGAAAAACCTCCAACATCCAACACCTAACGTCTAACCTAAATACTTTTATAATCTTCTTACAATTCTTCCCCTTTCGGGATGTTGAGGGTCTATTTCTATTTCTACCTTATCACCTGGAAAAACTTTTATATAATACAAACGCATCTTGCCCGATAAATGACACAGAACATTCAAACCATTATCTAACTTAACCCTAAAATTGGTATTTGGCAAGGCCTCAACCACTATCCCTCTTTCTCTTGTTTTGTTTTTATCTCCCATTTTTATTAAATAAAATTGTACTTGCTAATCACTTTGGTAACGATTAAATAAGCAGTTAATTTTTAAGTAATGGTGTAAGCGCAAAGCTCAAAGCTAAAGCTTAAAGCTAATTTATTCAAATCCTAAATTCAAAATCCTAAATTCTAAACAAATTCAAAATTCAAATGTTCAAAATCCAAAACTTTAATTTCTTAATTTTGTTTTGAATTTTGAATTTTGGTATTTGGATTTATTTGGGATTTAGAAATTAGGATTTTGAATTTTCATTCGCTTTACGCTTTACGCTGTAGTTTTGCGCTTTGAGTTTTGCACTTTGCGCTAAAATTAGTTTTGAATCTTGGTTATTGTTTCGAATTTCGAATTTTTAATATTCAACTCGTTAACTCGTTAACTCGTTAATAGAAATTTTCGCTTTACCCTCAAACTTCTAATCAATTATAGTTATTTTTATCTTTGCTAAAGAATAAGGTATTTTCTTTACCCAGAAAGGCCAAATTGATACATTCGCGTAATCGATTCTCGAATTTTCTGCAATATATTCCTTAACCTCATCTATAGTTTTTCCGGCTATTTCTTCCCGAAATTGTTTCTTATCTATTTTGCAAATTACTTTCCCTGATATTTTTGCCTCAAAATTCGCCTCTTTTTTGTCCCAATCTACATCTACCTTTTTCCACTCAATTTTTGAAGTATTTGGCAAAACCTCGGTGCCTTCGGGAGAATGTGAAGAAATATTTATATCTATCAGCTCTTTTATATCGCTTTTATTATACAAAATCCCCGATATCAATAATTTTGCCTTCGCTGTAAATTTATCTGCCACATCTTTTTCTTCTGCGGAGAAACTAATTTCGGATACTTCTTTTTTGATAGATTTCTCTATCAACTCAAATCCCGATGGAATTTGTTCATTTAACATATTTTTTGATAATTCGTCAAGTTCTTTTAGAATTGTTTCTTTTGCATTTTCAATATCTTTTTTTAATACTATTTTTGCCTTTCCAGAAAAACCTCCCTTCATACTCTCTTCTGATTTACCATAAAACCCTTTGCATCTTGGGTCTTTTTTTTCGCACCACGCTGCTATAACAAACTCAGAAGGACCTATGTTATATTCCTCGCCCGGTTTATCCGCTATAACCTCCACACTTATAGAAGACGGAACAATTTTTCCTTGTTCTATTTTAGCCCCCGGAATAACTATATACTTGGTAGTTCTGAAAATTTTCCCTTCAGAAGATTTAAATCTTGTACCTTTCCATAATCCCTGCGGTTTTGAACTATATTTATTAAATACAGTAATAATTCCGGTAGCATACCTATTAATTTCTTCCTCGCCGGTTGAAAAAAACTCCATTGATTTTTCTTTTTCCACTTTAATTAACTGTATAGGAAACTTATTGTCAATGGGATCAATCTTCGGAATTCCCACACTTCCAAATAGATTCAAATCTAAAGATACTGTTTCTTTGTGCGGGGATAACTTTATCTCTGCTCTTGGAAACAAAAAATAAACAATCATTCCCCCCACTATTAAAGTAAAACACACAAAAAAAATCAATACTTTTAAAGGAAAAAAAGATGTATATACATTATCTTCTTTTTCTTCCTCCGATTTTCCTTCTTTTTTCAGAAAAAATCTTTTTAATAAACTTTCTTTATCTCTGAAAGATGCATTCTCTTCCTTGTCCCATTCTCTGAAAAAAGGAAGTTCTTCCTCTTCTTTTCTTGATAGAAAGGAAGATTTTTCAGGGACGGATTTCTTTTCCTTGGGAATTTTCTTCTCAATTTTTTCCTTCCGTGATAAAGCTCCCTTATTTTCCTTAAAAGAAGTTCTCCTGCGAGGAGTAACAATATCTACCATTTTAGACGGCTCCAAACGCTTTGCATCAATCTCTTCCATATCTCCTTCCTGCTTAAATTCGGTCAGAAAACCTGCTTTTTCCGCCAATCTTTGTCCCATATTATCAGAAGTTACAATAACAATTTCTTTGCCTAAACTATCTGCCTCTCTTTTCAACAACATCAAATTGACAAGATTTTGGAAAACTTCTGCTTTTTGCGGTATAACTAAATTTATCTTACTATCTTTTTCTCTGTTTATCTTATCTACTATGGAAATTATATCCTCATCTTTTGTAATATTAATTGTTTTCATGGCCTTAGAAAAAATGCGATATTTTTCAGATATTAATTTTGTATAATTCTTATTGCCTGACTTAGAACCTGTTCCGAAATATTTTTCTCTTTTACCAAATCTAATCCCGAACTCGCTAAACATCCTAAGATAGTATCCTCGGGATAACATAATAATTTCTTTTCATCTAATATATTTGAAATATCATCAGCAGAAATAATTTTTACCTCTGGGATTCCCGAAAATGGAAGATTCTTATACCAATTAGAGAACTTTCCTCCCAAAGCATCCTTTGCCTCCGAAAGATTAGCCCCTCCGCCGCATAGGAATATTCTTTCCGGCAGCGGAGAAGAATAAGAAATTTTAGAATCAGAAGAAATCTCGCTCAGTGATAATTCTACCCCATTTAACCAAAGCAGAGTAATTTCTTTTAAAATTTCTCTTATTTTTTTTCTTGCGTTTAATCCTAACTGATTTCTAGTATATTTCAATTTTATATCCTCCGCTAAAAAGTAATCCAAACCTAATTTTCTCGCCAATGCATTAGTAAAAGATTTACCACCTATAGGAAAGGTCTTTGAAGAAATTATTTCTTTGTTTTTTATAAAAATAATTTCCGTGGAAATTCCGCCTATATCTATAATAATAAAAGAATTTTCAAAATTAAGAGCTCTGTTTAATGCATAAGAGTTCCCAACGATATTAGCTAATTTCAAATTTAGTAAATTTGAAATTTTTTTAAAGGCGGATAAATGGATCAACGGGGCGCAAATATTAAAAATAGTTAAGTATATTTCCCTTCCCTTAAATCCCAACGGATTAGCAACTTTATAACCGTCTATCCGTAAATCAGTAATATCCGCATTTATCAATTTAACTTCTGCGCCTTGTCTCGCCGTTTCCCATAAGAAGCTTTCCCTTGTATTATCCAACGCCTTCCATTGAGCTTTCTGGACTATATTTTTAAATTCAGACAAATCAATTTCCTTTTCGGGGTCATCTCTTTTATATACAAAAGAATTGCTATACCCTTTTAATAATTCTCCTCCAACTCCCATAATCAGTTTCTTTGGGCTACACTTGCCGATATTTTTTGCTTTACTTATCGCTATCTTGCATGTATCGGTTACACCCATTATGTCTGTAATCACCCCCTGAGAAATATCCGAGGACTTATGCCTGTGACGTCCTACTCCCTTTATAACTACTCTATTACTTTTTAAATCTATCCTAAATATTACTGCTTTGGCAAACTCCGTCCCAATATCTAACGCCAATAAACAATCGGAAAATTTTTTAAATTTTAACAATAAGTTTTTAAAGCCCATTATGTTTTTATAAATCAATTATATTATAACTTAAGTTATGAAAAATTGGTAGAGTGTCCCGACTAAGCTATCTAAAACCCACCAAAGAGCTATTGTGAAATTCTCTCTATTTTTTCCTTTATGAAATAAAGACAAAGAGAGAAAATTACTATACTTTTTTCAAAACTGCTTTAATTCTTCTCACTCCTGCGGAAGATGCTTCTTCTTTTATTATTTTAAACTCTCCAAGTTCTTTGGTACGAGAAACATGGGGTCCGGCGCATATTTCTTTGGAGTAGTTTCCAATAGAATAAACTTTTACTATCTCCGGATATTTAGCCCTAAAAAAGCCCAAAGCGCCAGATTCTATTGCTCTTTCCAGTTTCATCTCCTCTACTTTTACAGGTAAATTTTCTTTTATCTTCTCATTAACAATTTTTTCTACCTTCTCAATTTGTTCTGAAGTCAATTTCTTTGGATAGGAAAAGTCAAATCTTAATCTTTCCGGAGTAATATCCGAACCCATCTGTTTTACCTGGTTTCCTAATACATCTCTTAATGCCTGATGAAGTAAATGGGTAGCGGTATGCAGTCTTTTTATTTTTTCCTCATCCTCCTTAGAAAATATCCTCGCTTCACCCAATCCATGGCCGCCGAATTTTTTCTCCCTGCCCTTCCCGCTTATCGCCTTATGTTTTTCCAATTCTTTATAAAATCCCTTCTCATCAATTTTAATTCCTCTTTCGCTAGCCAACTCTTTTGTAAATTCTAAAGGGAAGCCGTAGGTAGTATATAGCTCAAACGCCTGTTTTCCGGAAATTCCTACCTCATTCGAAGGAATTTTGGAAATTAGTTTATTAAACTGCCTCAATCCTCGTTCTAATGCCTTGGAAAACTTCTCGTATTCACTTGAGATTATAGTAAGTATGTCATTTTCTTTTTTGGAAAGTTCTGGATATGTGTCTTTATAAACTGAAACAACTTTCTTGGCTAAATTGATTAAAGATTTCTGCCCTAAATTCAATGCATTCCCGTATCTTATTATTCTTCTTAAAAGCCGACGTAATATATAACCCTGTTCCACATTTGATGGTAAAACTCCATCGGAAATCAAGAAACATATCGCTCTTATATGGTCTAAAATAATACGAACCTCCTTCCTATTGAAAAAACTATCCGACATCGTACTTCCTACAAGATTCTCTAATTCTCTCCCAATAGGTGAAAATAAATCTGTATCATAACTCGACCGCTTATTCTGCACCACTGCAGTCAATCTCTCTAAGCCAATCCCGGTATCAATATTCTTCTGCGGCAACAATTCGTAATAACAATTTCTGATTCCGGATTTCTGATTGCTGATTTTTTTCTCATACTCCATAAACACTAAATTCCAAATTTCTATAAATCTCCCGCAAGGACAATTGGGAGCGCATTTATCTCCTCTTTTGCACGGCTTTCCGGTTAAATCGTAATGAATCTCTGAACAAGGACCGCACGGACCAACTTCTCCGGTCGGCCCCCAAAAGTTTTCTTTTTTCCCAAATTCAAATATTCTATCTTTCGGAATTCCGTATTTTATCCACAATTCTTTTGCCTCTGTATCTTTTGGGATTTCCTTATCTCCTTTAAATATAGTTACATATAATCTTTTCTTATCTAAACCAAGTTCATTTAATAAAAACTCCAAAGCGAATTTTATTGCCTCTTTTTTAAAATAGCCATCTCCAATACCGTCCTTTGCTTTAGGGTCTCCAAACGACCAGTTTCCGAGCATTTCAAAAAAAGTATGATGAAAATTATCTCCCACTTCTTCAATATCATCTGTCCTAAAACATTTCTGCACCGAACACGCTTTCCGGTACGAAGGAGTTATTCTTCCGGTTAAAAAAGGAACAAACTGCTGCATCCCGGCGGTAGTAAATAAAACACTCGGATCATCCGGCAAAAGAGAAGAAGAAGGCACAACCTTATGCCCTCTTTTTTTAAAAAAAATCAAAAATTTCTTTCTAAGTTGTTTGGAAGACATTTTGTATAATAATAACAAGAATAAAACTATTTTCCAAGTTATTTTTCAATTATCCCGCCTCCCAAAAGTTCACTATTTTTATAAAACACTACAGATTGCCCTGGGGTCACTGCCCTTTGTGCTTTTTTAAAAATAACCCTATATCTATTTTTTGACTTTACTATTTCTGCTGGCTCTGCCTTATGCTGGTATCTTATTTTCGCAGAACATTTTAACGGAAATTCTAATTTCTTCTTAGAAATCCAATTAACATTCTTAGCAATTAACTCTTTCTTATATAAATTTCTATCGTAAAAATCATCTGTAACTATCAAAGTATTATTTTTAAAATCAAATCCCACCACATAAAAAGGACCTCCCGAAACTCCAATTTCTTTTCTTTGTCCTATGGTATATAATGGAAGTCCATTATGTCTGCCAATTATCTTTCCGGAAATATGCGCAATTACACCGGGCTTCAACTTCAGATGTTTTTTTAGGAACTTTCTATGGTCCCCCTTTAAAAAGCAAATATCTACAGACTCTTCTCCGCACGGCAAACCCCACTTTTCAGCCAATTCGTAAACCTGCTTTTTAGTGTAATTCCCTAAAGGGAATAAAACTTTTTTAAGCCGCGCCTGGGTTAATGTCCACAAAAAATACGACTGATCCTTCCTTTTGTCTTTTGCTCTATAAAGTTTAAAAATAGAAAACCCAGAATTGGAAATTTGCAATCTTCTAACATAGTGTCCGGTGGCTATAAAATCCGCTCCCATCTCTAATGATTTTTTTAGAAACAAATCAAATTTTATCTTTTTATTGCACATTACACACGGATTGGGTGTTTTGCCTTCAGAAAATTCTTCCAAAAAATAATCTATTACATTTTTCTTGAACTCTTTTTGAAAATCCATCACCAAAAATGGAATACCTAATTTTCTTGCTACTTTTTCTGCGGGTTTAAAAGAGTGATTTTTAAACAACTTTAGAAAAACTCCCACTGTATAATAATTCATACTTAAAATTCCTGCCGAAACCGCAGAATCTATGCCGCCGGATAACCCTACAAACACTATTTTATTTGAGAAATTCGATGGTCTTATACGTTTAAGATTCCTGCCCTCGAAATTAGGCATTTTGATTACCATCTTCTTCTTCTTCTATTGCTCCCACAGGACAAACTTCTTTGCATTTTCCGCAATTGTTGCATTTGCTTTTGTCAATTTCAGCCTTTCCGTCCGCTCCGATTTTAATAGCCCCAAAAGGGCAAATCGACGCACAACTACCACAGCCGATGCATTTTTCCTTATTTACTTTATATTTCATATTTTTACAGGCCAAATTTTATACAAAACCTCAAAAATTAATAGTTGCGTTTAATAATATAATCGGCCAACTGCAAAAGAAATCTTTTTTCTTTTTTACGACCTTGTATACTAATGATATTTTCCTTTGCTAATTTAATAAATTGATGCATTTTTTTCTCGCAATAACTTAACGCTCCACTTTCTGCTGTTATGTTTTTCAACTCTGATATATCACTTTTTTTAAGGTTTTTTCCTAAATATCTCACAAATTTCTTCCTTCCTGATTTCTCCGACAAATTTAAAGTCTGAACTATTAAAATATTCGGTTGCAATTCTCTTATGTCTGATCCCACAGGTTTCCCTATCTCTTTTTGCGCCCCGAATAAACCTAAGATATCATCTTTAATTTGAAAAGCTAAACCAAGATTTAACCCCGCTTTTTCTATATTTTTTAAAATCTCAGAATCTGCTCCTGCTAAAACTGCTCCTATTTTTAGCGGTCCTATAAATGTATAAAAAGCAGTTTTATATTTGTAAACATTTAGAATATCTCTTTCGATACCTTTTAATTTTTTAAAATTTCTATCTTCTGTCAAACATCCCTGCTTTAATAATCTGTGCAAATTTTCTTTTAGGAGCATTTCCATTATTTCGCCGTAACAAGTTTTTTTGATTATATCTGCCAAAATGGAAACTGCTTCAATTTTGTATTCCGATTTAAATTTACTCTCCAAAATAGGAAAATAGCCAAAGGCATTTAACATATCTCCCCATATCATAGCCAATGACATTCCCAAAAGAGAACTCTCGTATTTGTTTTTATAAAAATAGTGCAAAGATAAATCACCTCTTCTCAAATAATCTCTATCCACTATATCATCGTGAATCAGAAAAAAATTATGAATTAACTCTACACAAACAGAGGCATCTAAAATAGCATTTTCATTTCTGCCTCCACTTAAAAAATACCCGCAATTTATTAAAATAGGCCTTATCCTTTTACCCCCTCTCAGGGTATATTCTTTTAATGTCCTCAAATCTTTCTTTATTTTTAAAGAAGATAATTCGTAATTATTTATTTCTTCATCAAAAATTTCTCTAAGTCTTTTATCTATCTTCTTTTGATAATTTGAAATTATTTCTGAAAAAGAATCCATAAAAAATATATAAAATGTATCATCCAATTACAATTACTTTTGAATTATTTCATTATTTATTAACGAGTTAACGAGTTCAAATCAAATTGGCGCTTTTATTGCTTATTTAAAAAAAGAATTTGTAAAAAAACCCGTTAACCCGTTAACCCGTTAATAAACTAATAAATAATTTTTACGCTTACACTTGTTTTGAGATATATTCATTTAACCGTTACCAAAACGGTTAGATAGTACATATAAAAAATTAAATTATAATTTTATTCCTCTCTTAATTTCTACAATTTCTATCTTTTTTGGCTTAAATGTATTTTTAAAAACATCTACAGCGGCATAAGGGTCAGTTTTTTCTCCGCAAGTAAAAATATCTATTGCCATATATTTATATTCGGGCCAAGTATGAATGGAAATATGCGACTCTGATACCAGAGCAATTGCAGAAAATCCATGCGGGCTATATCTATGCGTTTGTATGCTTATTAGGGTAGATTTAGCAACAGATACTGCTTCTTTTAAAACCTGTTTAATTTTCTTCTCGTTGTTAGTAAATCTAACCCCCCATAAATCCAAAATTATATGCCTCCCAGCATAGTTAATTTTTCCGGTATTTAAAAAACCTTTTGGTTTTGATTTGATCATAATAAATACTCCACCGCATTCTAAAATATACCCCGAAAACAAAAGGCAAAAACAAAGGGGTATACAAGGACCTTTTAAATTAGAAATATGTATACTTACTTTATAATTTATTTGTTTTCCTTGTCAATAATATTATCTATCTTCTTCTACCTCTTTTTCTGGTAGTCCTCTTCTTTGTGGTGGCTTTTCTTTTGGTGGTCTTTCTTCTAGTTGTTCTTTTTGCCGCTTTTTTTCTTGTCGTTCTTTTTCTAGTGGTTCTTTTCCTGGATACTCTCCTTTTTGCCATATAATTTAACGTCAATTTAACCGAAATTAATCAGTTAATTGATGCATATTTTTGACACCCCCCCCGCGGCTATTAAGCCGTAGTACGAGGGTAAATATCGACCTTTCTTTTCTAGATTAGAAAAATATTTCAATTTAAAATTCAAAATCATTTTTAAGCGTAAAACTTAAAGCGTAAAGTGCCCCGAAAGAAAGCCTACGGCTTTCCACGGGGCAGGCAAGCTAAAGCGTAAATTTAAAGCTAATTAAAATATCTCAAATGTCAAATCTCCTGCTCCAAAGGAGCGAGGCTCGCCCAGCCCTACTTTTGTTCCAAAAGTAGGGCTGGGCGGCAAATCTCAAATGTCAAAACTTAATTCAAGATAAATCCCAATTGAATCATGAATCATGAATCATGAATCAGGGAAAGTTTAGAAGTTCAAAATCAAAACCTTAATTCCAGATTCATTCATAATTCATAATTCATAATTCAATATTCAAGATTCATAATTCAAACAACTCGTTAACTCGTTAATAAAAAATAAAACAATAAATTATTATTACTTTTGCGCTTTACGCTGTAGTTTTGAGTTTTGCGCTTTGCGCTTTGAGCTTAAATTTGTTTATAATTTATTTATACTTGTATCTCTCAATCTGCCTTATTAAACTTTCTTTAATTTCGTCTATGGCTAAATAAATATCCCAACTTTTTGATTCTGCACGAAGAAGTTTTCCGGGCAAAGAAATATTCGCTTCTGCATAATAAACATTTCCTTTTCTGTGATGCTTGCTTGGTTTCCCCACTTCCACTTCTATCTTGACTACTTCTTGGTCTATTTTTTTCAAAAATTTCGTTAAGCCACCAATACGTTTTTCTATGTGTTCTTTAATAGACGGAGATAAATCTATATTAGTTGTTTTGATAGTAATCTGCATAATTTATTATATAATTATATCACATACATAAGGATAGAAAAATGTGAATAACTTTGACAAAATCAAAATCCCAAATATTCAATTTCCTCTTCCAATTTAATGTTGAATTTTTTCATCACTTCCTTTTTAATCAAATTTATCAAAGCAATTACGTCTTTTGCTTTAGCATTTCCCAAATTAATAATAAAGTTGCTATGCTTTTTTGAAATCATCGCTCCACCTACTTTTGCTCCCTTCAATCCGCATTTTTCTATTAAATATGCGGAAGGTATAAATCCGCATTTTTTAAATCTCTCAACCTCCTTTATTCCCTTAATTTTCTTAAAATCATTATCTATAAAAAAATTTTTAAAAATACATCCTGCCGAATAAAATTCCAATGGCTGATTTTTTCTTTTTTGGCTTAAGTATTTTTCCATTAACCTTTTTATATACTCTTTTTTTGCTTTTTTAAATTTCAAATTAGCGGAAATAATTATCAAATTTCTATCCTTTTTAAATATACTTCCCCTGTAAACAAATCGGCAATCTCTGTTTTTATATATCAATTCTTTTCGGCTGCCCAAATCTATAACTTTTACATCTTTTACTAATTCTGAAATAGAATGCGAAAACGCACCTGCATTTCCATATATTGCTCCACCCACTGTCCCTGGAATTCCCGTAGCCCATTCTAAACCAGTCAGTCCATTATGAGCAGAAAATCTCACTAAGTCATTTAATTTTACCCCTGCATCTGTATAAATAATTTTAAATCTTGAATTGCCTGCCCCGTATAATTGCGAAACAATTTGTTTGGGTTCATTTTGGATTTTGGATTTTGAATTTTGAATTTTTATCACCAACCCATCAAAACCCTTATCGCTTACCAGCAAATTACTCCCTCCACCTAAAACAAAAAATTTTAAATTATTTTTGTGCGCAAACTTTATTGCCTCTTTTAATTGCGAACTGCTTTCTGCCACAAAAAAATATTTAGCGGGTCCACCAATTCTAAAACTGGTATAACGAGAAAGTAAAACATTTCTTTGGAAATTTAATTTATTTATCATTTTTTGAAAACTCTACATATCCATTTAACAATCTTTCTCTCATTATTCTATCCAAAAATTCTTCTCCCATATATTCGGTAAATATCTTGTTCCATAAAGCGTCACAAAAATGATATAGATACATTTCCTCAACCGGCTTATTTCTTAACAAAGAA
>Ga0190361_1000136_pt1 | contig 30086 bp, 32 predicted proteins | sample 48721845_MG_FD_161273 | JGI IMG/M metagenome (GOLD analysis project Ga0190361, IMG submission 161273) | Hydrothermal vent microbial mat bacterial communities from Southern Trench, Guaymas Basin, Mexico - 4872-18-4-5_MG | ecosystem: Environmental > Aquatic > Marine > Hydrothermal vents >... | reverse complement strand
GATTCAAAGGGTAATTAAAAGAACAGATGAAAAAACTTCCTTTCATATGAGCATTCCTCATTGAACCTTCCTTATTGACCTGTTACTTTCGTAAATTAATAGTTTTATAAACAATCTTTTTATATGCCCCGAAAGGTTTTGAAGAGATAATGTGCATTTCCTGCCAGTTAGTTTTTTCTATGAATTGTCTAAATATATGTAAATGTAAAGTACCATGTTTATTATATACCAATTCCAATTGATTTTCAAACCATACCATATACCACTCATTACTCAAAAATACTTAAAACTATTAATTTACGAAACAAGAAAAACAATTTATCAAAGGGGGGATCGTAAATGAGTTTGAGGTTGAAATTTTTACTCATTGCATTGATCCCTCTTTTAGTTTTGCTCGCAGTCGAGATGATATCCGGTAACATGTTCCTTCAAGGAAGCAAGGATATAACAGATAACTTCGATAAGTACACTCTCGCGGTTGATGCTCTGGACAAAATAGGGGAACTTAAAAGAGCAGTTACTTTATTTGCTCAAGGATCGGAAAAAATAGAAACCGTAGAAGCGTTGTATAACGATCTCAAGAAAGTGGCGGATGAGATTCCTTCCTTGAAAAAGAATATGGACATCCTATCTGAAAACATCCAGGCTATAAAGGCGGGAGATACAAGCGCCATCTCGAAAATTCTGCAACTTACAGAAAATGTGAAAAAGGACATTATAACGGAACTCACCCAAACAAAAGAAGAGGTCAGAAACAATTTATCGACGATGAATTCGATCATCAAAAGCTTGATCTACATGGTCTCAACAGCAGTGGTTGTTGTGTCTGTAATTCTTATGCTGATTCTGGTGTCCAGAATGCTTAGATATTTCAAACCTGTGATGGAAGCATCGAGAACTCTGAGGAACAACGATCTGACGATTCGGATTCAAGAAGCAAAAACGAGAGATGAGCTGGGGACACTTTTGAACGAATTCAAAGCTTCTATCGAGTATCTCAGAGATAACCTTGGTGAGATACAGACCGAAACGTTCAAAGTTGCTGAAAGTATAGAAGAAGTTGCCACCTCGAGTGAATCCGTCGCGAGTCAAACAGAAAGTGTGGTTAAGGAAATGGATAACATATCGTCAAGAATTCAATCCATATCCTCTTCCATACAGGAAACGACGGCGGGAGCTGAGGAAATAAGCGGAGCTACGAAAAACATAGCCGACAACGCTCAACAATCTGCGGAATTTGCCCAGCAGAGTACACAACTCGCAAAGGAAGCGGGAGATATCCTTAAATCCGTTATCGAGTCCACGAGAAAGATAGCGGATTCTGCCAAAGATGTGGAAAGAGTCGTTGAGAGTTTCAGCAAAGGAGCTGAAGATATAACAGAATTTGTGGAAGCCATAAATTCCATAGCGGAACAGACGAATTTACTGGCTCTTAACGCTGCAATAGAAGCGGCTCGTGCTGGAGAGGCTGGAAGAGGGTTCGCTGTTGTTGCAGATGAGATAAGGAAACTGGCAGAGGAAAGCAAAGTCTCAGCAGAGAAGATAAGAGAGGTCGTTGAAGAAATCGGAAACATCGCACAAAATGCAAGAAAGGTCTCCACCGAGATAACAACTCAAGTGGAAGAGGGAGCAAGACTTGCAGATATCGCGGATAAGAAGCTTGACGAGATAATTAGCGCTGTGGAGAAGATAAACAACATGCTCCAGAATATAGCGGCTGCTATCGAAGAACAGACCGCTGCCGTTGATGAGATATCCCAAGCGATGACGGATAACGCGAAAAACGTTGAGGAGATAAATGCGAGTGTTCAAGAAGTGTACAGTCTACTCGAAGAAACGGGAGCGAATGTTGAAGAGATCACAGCGAAAGTCAAATCCATAAGGGAAAGTGCTGCTAAATTGAAAGAAGCGGTTGCAAGGTATCGAATTTGACGCTCCGGGGAGGAGATAAACATGGCGTTTAAAGTTATAACCTTCAAGATAGGAGGAGTGCCTTTCGCTTTGGATATAAACAGCGTCGAGAGCGTCGTTGAACTCGAATCGATAACTAAAATACCAGATGCTCCATACGAAATAGAAGGCGTGATGAATTTGAGGGGAGAGATCCTTCCCATCATCGATGGAAGGAAAAAACTCGGAGAAGGTATGGGAAACGGTGAAGGAGAGAAAGTAATAGTTGTAAACTTTGAGAATACTAAATATGGTCTCATAGTCGACACCGTGGATGAAGTCATGAATGTATCGGAAGAAGAAGTAGAGGAAGTGATGGTAACAAAAGCGAGTTACGTGTCAGGGATCATAAAGAAAGGAGGAGATCTCATAGTCCTTCTGAATCCAGACATCGTTGGGAAAGAGGTCCTCCAATCCGTTCTGGGAGTTAAACGAGGAGGTGTCGAAGTTGATAAATAAAATCCTTGAGTTTGCTGTTGAGCTCTCTCAAAGTAAGGATACGAGAGAAGTAAAAAAGATAACCAGGGATTTTTTTGGAGATGCTATCGAAATTCAGGAGAAAGAAGAAGGGCTGGATATCCGTATCAGTGAAGAATATAGAGAATTTGCTGAATATATCTCGAAGATGATAAAAGCATTTTATGAGAGAAACAAAAATGAAATGAGGAAAATCGCCACTTGGCCGTTCTTGAAAGAGGATCTCCTCTTGAATTCCTTGGAGTATAAGGACTCGCTGGAGAGGAGTATCCATCTTCCATTCGGAGTTTTGGAGATACTCTTTCGAATCTTCGAGTTCAAAGATTACGAAACACGTGAACACATAACAAGGGTTGGTATCGTATCGGCTAAAATCGCAAAAATGATGGGTAAAGATGATCTTTTCGTGTCCTTAATCAGATTTGCCGCACCACTCCATGATATAGGGAAACTTCTCATACCCAACGAGATACTTTTAAAGCCGGAAAAACTCACCGAGGAAGAGTGGGAAGTCGTCAAAAAGCATCCGATCATCGGCTGGAGCATTTTGAAAGATGCTGCCTCAGATGTCCTACGTCTTGCAGCAAGTATCGCTCTCACACACCATGAGAAATGGAACGGAACAGGTTATCCAAGGGGGTTAAAAGGAAAGGAGATACCCATCGAAGGAAGGATAGTAGCAGTTGCAGACAGTTTGGATGCCATGGTGTGTGAAAGACCTTACAAAAAACCTAAAACCTTGGATGAAGCTTTTCGTGAGATAAACGATCTCTCTGGGATCTGGTACGATCCCGAAGTGGTGAAAGCCTTGAACATAGTTGAAGAAGATGTGAAAAGGCTCTACAGGGAGTCCAAAAAGAAAAGATTCATCGACACGGGCTAAAAGAGCTTTTCGTCATTATGATCGAAAAGGGCCTCTCACACATGGTAAGATGGTGGGAGGCCTTTTTTTATTCGGTGAAAAACGCTATTTCACAGAATCGATGGCAGAATATAATTGTAAAACCTCACTCAGAAGGAGGGCCCTGAATGGAGAAGTTTCTCGAGTACCTCAAAGTTATAAAGAAGCGAAACGAAAAGACTATAAGGCAGTATAGAAGTATCCTTAAGGAATTCAGAAATTTTGAACCCATAACCCTCCTGTCTTGGAAGAAGTATCTAGCTCACATCTCGCGAAACAAACCCAGAACGCAGAGAAATAAAATCATCGTTGTTCGCCAGTACCTGAATTGGTGTGCTGACAACGGTTTTCTGAATATAAAAAAGAGATTTTGGAATGATGTAGAACCACCTCGTGAGAGAAATCTTCCAAAGGTTCTGGAACTTGGGGAAGTTAAAAAGATCATCAGATCCTGTGACAATCCTTACTATAAAGCTCTCTTTACACTCATGGTAAACACTGGCATGAGGATATCAGAAGCTCTGGCATTATCACTTGAGGATATCACTTTTAACGGTAGGTTTGCAAAAATCCGTATTCGAGGAAAGGGGAACAAAGAGCGTGTTATATCCATCGAGCGTTCAATCGTGGAGAAAGCCATCAAATCCGGAGTATTTTCACGGCGCGTTACACCGAGAGCAGTTCAAAAGGCTCTGAAAAAGTATGCAAAAAGAGCCGGTATCGAGAAGAGAGTAACTCCTCACATGTTGAGACACACTTTCGCGATTTCTCTAATCGAGCGAGGAATCCCTGTGAACAAGGTTCAACGCCTTTTGGGGCATTCGAATCTGAACACAACGGGAATATACCTTCAAATGGCTGGTGATAGTATTGAGATCCCAAGGTTGGTATGAAAGATTCACTTAAACCTGAAATATATTAGAAATAATACGCCAGATAACAAAAAAGGAACACCTGAAGATAGAACAGCCAATGCCTTATTATGACCGGCTGTTAGATACGCAAAAACGCATAGTGCTACAGAGCCGATTACCATTATCGATCCACCGATACGTTTTTCAAACCATGCCAGGATAAAACCTAAAATTATGAGAAAGATCAACACAACCAATATGAATCCTTCTAAAGAAAAATCTTCTTTATTATCAGATATGAGTCCACCAATTATAGGGACAGACCAGTATATAGAAGCTATCAACCCAATGCCACGTGCGATCCAACGAATCCATCTCATCCTGAACACGTCCTCTCTACAAAGAGTTTTTAAAGAAGCCCCCCTCTTGCGAGGGGGGGCCATTTCACACCTTCTGATCATATTATCGCTTTTTCTGTTTCCTTATCAAAAGCGTGCATCACCGTCATATCGAAGACAAGGTCTATTTGCTGATCTTCCTTTGCTTGGGTTTTGGGATCGACTCTTGCGGTTATCCTATCCTCTCCAACCCTGACATGGAGTATGGTCTCGCTTCCTAAAGGTTCGACGACGTCCACTGTACCCGTTACGGTATTTTCAGGTGATGGGGCGTAGGCAAACATCTTATCGTAGATGTTCTCAGGTCTTATACCGAATATTATGTCCTTGTCTATGTAGTCTGCTAGTTTATCTTCTTTGTCTTTGGGAACCTTGACTTTGAAACCAGATGCTTGGATCCACAAACCATCCTCTCCTCTAACGACTTTCGCATCTATGAAATTCATTGGAGGACTTCCTATGAAACCAGCGACGAATATGTTCGCTGGGTGATTGTATATCTCATGGGGAGATCCTATCTGCTGTATCACACCATCTCTCATGACCACGATCTTGTCAGCCATCGTCATCGCTTCCACTTGGTCGTGCGTGACGTATATGACGGTCGCTTCAAGCCTGTGATGGAGTTTTTTAAGCTCGCTTCTCATCTGAACCCTGAGTTTTGCGTCCAGGTTCGAGAGTGGCTCGTCGAACAAGAAAACCTTCGGGTTTCTAACTATGGCCCTTCCAACGGCAACCCTCTGTCTCTGACCACCAGAGAGCTGCCTTGGTTTTCTGTCAAGGAGCTCCTCAATCCCAAGGATCCTAGCGGCTTCTCTAACTCTCCTCTCGATCTCATCTTTCGGGAACTTTCTGAGTTTCAAACCGAATGCCATGTTATCATAAACTGTCATGTGAGGGTAGAGTGCGTAATTCTGGAAGACCATCGCTATGTCTCTGTCCTTGGGTTCAACATCGTTTACGACCTTCCCATCGATGTAGACCTTTCCTTTTGTTATTTCCTCAAGCCCAGCTATACATCTGAGAGTCGTCGTTTTCCCACAACCTGAAGGTCCAAGAAGTACCACAAATTCCTTGTCATCGACTGTAAGGTTAGCATCTTTCACAGCCTCGACTCCATTATCGTATATCTTCCAGAGATGTTCTAAGACTACCTCTGCCATCTTCACACCTCCTGTTTTTCTTTTTTATATTTAAAAAATTTTTCTTTCATTTCCAGATATTCCGGAATATTTCCTATATCCAGAAGATAGATGTCAAGAATTTCTTCGAGAAACTTCACCATAGAAAGGTACTTTTCGTATTCAACGACCACAGCTGCTGGTATGCCATTTTTTGTCACTATGATATCTTCATTCTTGGCCTCTTCAACCACTCTTGAAAATTTCGCTTTGGCTTCCGCGAGGCTGTAGAATTTCGTGTCCAGTATACTCACTTTTTCATCCCCCTTGACTATAATTATAGTCAGATTTCAAAAAATGATTAATCCCGATATATCATCAAAAGATACGATTATCGGTTTTCATGAGAGAAAAAAAAGTAATTTCTTCGAAAATCTCCTGAATGCTTGCAAAATTCAATAAAGTTGTTGTATGATAATGTCCAAAGAAGGGTTATCATATCCAGGGGGTGTGAACGATCGAAAAAAGTTTGGCATACCATATAGGTAAAGGTCTGTCCAGAACGTTCAGAACGAGTACAGGTATTTTAACTTTTATAGGTTTTGTAATCTTATTATTCTACCTGATCCTTGCGATATTCGCTCCTTTCATAGCACCCTACGATCCGACCGTTCGAGTTGGAAGAGCCATGCAACCACCTTCGAGTAAGTTTCTTTTCGGAACGGATAACCTTGGAAGGGACATCCTGAGTCGTGTGATATTCGGTGCAAGAATTGCCCTCTCTATAGCTTTCCTCGCTGTCCTCATAGCATCTCTCATCGGTATACCCCTTGGCCTCATAGCAGGCTTTTTGGGGGGTGTGTTGGACAGAATCCTCACACTCATAATGGATGCTATATATTCTTTCCCTGGTTTGATACTCGCCATCGCCATAGCAGCTGTTCTAGGACCCGGTATGGTCAACATAGCCATATCTATAGCTGTTGTTTACGCGCCAACTTACTATAGAGTCATAAGGAACCAGGTCGCGAGCGTCAAAAACGAACTCTACGTTGAAGCTGCAAGAGCCATCGGAGCCAAAAATTGGGAGATATTGATAAAATACGTTTTTCCCAATGTTTTACCATCCATAGTGGTCGTCCTCTCCATGAACCTTGCAGATGCCATAATGACAGAAGCAGGATTGAGTTTTTTGGGTCTTGGAATAGCTCCACCCACTCCTGACTGGGGATTTGATTTAAGTAACGGTCAGAGATTCGTTTTGAGTAGAGCATGGTGGGGACTCCTTTTCCCAGGACTTGCGATAGTAACAGCTGTTTTGGGATTTTCGATGTTCAGTGAGGGTTTGAATGAATACTTGAATCCAACTATAAGGGAGAGAAAGGGATGAGCACGGTTCTTTCCGTTGAAAAACTTAAGGTTTACTACAGAACCGAAAAAGGTCTTGTGAAAGCTGTAGATAACGTGACTTTCTCAATAGACGAAGAGGAAACGATGGGGCTCGTTGGTGAATCTGGCTGCGGAAAATCCACACTTGGTAGTACTCTTTTGAAAATACTGCCAAACAACGCCATCGTCGAAGGAAAGATATTTTTGAACGGGGAAGAGATAGTCTCGAAACCAGAAAAAGAGATGCAGAAGATCAGAGGTGTCAAAGTTTCGATGATATTCCAAGATCCCATGACTTCTTTAAATCCCATAATGAAGATAGAGGATCATTTCATCGAGACGATTCTGACTCACAAACCGGATCTCACAAGGGATGAAGCAAGGGAAATGGCTATAAAAGCTCTAGAGAGTGTTGGAATAGACAAATCCAGGATAAAGGATTACCCCTTTCAATTCAGTGGTGGGATGAGACAGAGAGTGATGATAGCCCTTGCTATAGTCCTGAATCCTGTAATGCTCATAGCTGATGAGCCGACAACATCACTCGACGTTATAGTCCAAGCCCAGATACTCGAGCTTCTGAAAGACCTCAAGAACAAGTACAAGATGTCGATGCTCCTCATAACACACGATTTGGGAGTTGTTGCGGAGATGGCTGATAGAATAGGAGTCATGTACGCCGGACATTTGGTGGAGTTGGGAAAAAGTGAGAAAATATATTACGAGCCGAAGCATCCCTATACCAAAGCTCTTTTGGAATCCATACCGAACACCAATATAGAGGATAAAGAGCTGAGGTTCATACCTGGAAGTCCCCCTGACCTTGTTGATCCACCCAAAGGATGCAGATTCGCACCGAGATGTCCGAAAGCCAGGAAAATATGCTGGGAAAGAGAACCACCTGTCTTCGATGTCGATGGAACGCTGGTGAAATGCTGGATCTATGAGGAGGGAAAGGGTGGCACTACTTGAAGTATCGAATTTGAAAAAACACTTTCCAGTTAAGAGAACGTTCGTTGAGGCTCTTCTTGGAAAAAAACAAGAGTTTGTGAAAGCTGTCGATGGTGTTTCCTTCGAAATCGAAGAAGGAGAAACCCTGGGATTGGTTGGAGAGTCGGGAAGTGGTAAAACGACAACAGGAAGACTCGTTTTGAGACTCATAGAGCCAACTGAGGGTAAAATAATGTTCGATGGTGTAAACCTACTCGACCTTTCGAAGGAAGAATTGAGAAAGTTCAGAAAGAACATTCAGATAATATTCCAGGATCCCATGGCGTCTCTGAATCCTTACATGAAGATAGGAGACGCCATAAAACATCCTTTGGATATACATGAGATAGGTAGTAAAAATGAGAGGAAGAAGATGGTCTATGAAATGTTACAAAAGGTGAATTTGGAACCTGTTGAAGAGTTCTACAACAGATATCCCAGGGAACTTTCCGGCGGCCAGAGGCAGAGGGTGGTTATAGCAAGGGCTTTGATCGTGAAACCGAGATTTGTTGTCGCAGATGAAGCTGTTGCCATGCTCGATGTTTCGGTAAGATCGCAACTACTGAAACTTCTGATGAATCTGAAGGAAGAGTTCAATCTCACGATGCTCTTCATAACTCATGATCTTGCCACCACCAAGTACATATGCAACAAGATCGCAGTCATGTACCTTGGTAAACTCGTAGAGGTGGGAAATTTCGAGGATATCTACAAACATCCCGCTCATCCTTACACCAAAGCTTTGATCTCCGCTGTTCCGGAACCAGATCCTAAAAGGAAGAAAGAAAAGATGATACCCAAAGGGGAGGTGCCGAATCCCATAAATCCACCAAGTGGCTGCAGATTCCATCCAAGATGCCCTTACGCTAAGGACATATGCTCAAAAAAGGAACCTGAATTCATTGAGATCACTGAGGGTCATAAGGTGGCGTGTCATATCTATTCCAAATAATTGGGGAGGTGTTTTATCATGAGGAAGTTTCTCGTCTTTTTGATCGTTGCACTGGCTCTTATGGTCTTCGCTAAGGATTTCATAGTCGTGGGGACAACCGATAAGATCAGATCCCTCGATCCAGCAAGATGTTACGATTACTTCTCATCCAACATCCTCCAGAACGTCATGGTGGGGCTCGTAGATTACAAAATAGGAACCAGCATCTTGAAACCGATGCTTGCAGAAAGCTGGGATGTTCTGGACGGAGGGAAAACATACGTTTTCCATCTGAGGAAAGATGCGGTTTTTGAAGATGGAACACCCATCGACGCTCATGTTTTCAAATACTCGTTCGACAGAGTTATGAAGCTGAATGGAGACCCTGCATTTCTGCTTTCCGATGTCGTTGAAAAGACCGAGGTTGTGGACGATTATACCTTCAAAGTTACTCTCAAATATCCGTTCTCAGCATTTGTTTCCGTCCTCGGATACACCGTTGCGTATCCTGTGAATCCCAAGGTTTATCCTGAAAATGAGTTCTACGAAGATGTACCATCTGCTTCAGGTCCCTATAAAGTTAAGGAGTGGATCAGGGACGTCAGGATCGTTCTGGAAGAGAATCCGAAATTCTTCGGGGAAAAACCGAAGACCAAAGTCATAATAATCAATTTCTACGAGAGTGCTGCCACTCTAAGGCTTGCTCTTGAAACGGGCGAGATCGACGTTGCGTACAGACACCTCGATCCGAGAGACATCATAGACCTCAAAGGAAGAGAAGACATTGTCGTTTACGAAGGAGCGAGCCCACAAATAAGGTACCTCGTCATAAACGTGACACAGAAACCCTTCGATGACAAGAGAGTCAGGAAAGCTATAGCTTACGCTGTTGACAGAAAGAGAATCATCGAAGACGTGTTCGTGGGTCTTGCAAAACCACTTTATTCCTTGATCCCCGAAGGAATGTGGAGTCACAAGAACGTCTTCCCAGAGAGAGATCTTGAAAAGGCAAGAGAGCTTCTCAAGGAAGCTGGATACGATGAAAAACACCCGCTCACCATAGATCTATGGTACACCCCTACACATTATGGAACGACGGAAGCCGATGTGGCCCAGGTTTTGAAAGAATCCCTTGAGGAAACGGGGGTTATAAAGGTCACCATCAAATACGCAGAATGGTCAACGTACATAGACTACTTCCTGGAAGGTGCCATGGGACTCTTCCTGCTTGGATGGTATCCAGATTACCTGGATCCTGATGACTACGTGTGGCCATTCCTGAGTGAAAGTGGTGCGAAATCCCTCGGTAGCTTCTACTCCAACGAATTCGTCGAAGAGCTCATGATAAAGGCAAGAGGATTCACAGGAGAATCCGCAAGAATCCCATTCTATGAAAAAGTTCAGGATATCCTTGCAGAAGACGTTCCGTACATCCCACTTTGGCAGGGTGTTGCAACCTGTGCTGCCAAGAAATCTGTGAAGGGAATACTGCTTGAGCCAACCCAGATATTCAGGTATTACATTCTCTACGAAGAGTGAACTTGTCCCGCCCCGAAAGGGGCGGGCTCCTTGCTGAGGAGGTAGAGAGATGTCTCTTAAAGCCTACATAATAACCAGAATCATACTTGCTATTCCGATGATGCTCATCCTTCTTTCTCTCATATTCTTCATCCTCAGGATAATACCTGGTGATCCTGTTAAGGCTATTCTTGGAGGGAAAGCTCCCATAGAAGTTATCGAGAGGAAAAGACATGAACTTGGACTCGATAAACCCATTCCAATCCAATTTGTGGAATATTTAGGAAAGCTTATGAAGGGTGATATGGGTAAATCCACCCTGACGGGAAGACCCGTTTGGGACGAGTTAATGGAGAGATTCCCAGCGACTGTGGAGCTTACGTTGTTCGGTTTCAGCATAGCCGTTCTCATAGGCGTTTTCTGGGGAGCTGAAGCTGCAAGGAAAAAGGATAAAACCATGGATGTGTCCGCGAGAGTATTTGCGATGCTCATGTATGCTATTCCAATCTTCTGGCTAGGTTTGATGTTTCAGTTTCTATTCGGTATGATCTTGAGATGGTTTCCAGTGGGGGGAAGGATATCTGCGGCTGTCTCGTTAAAACCCATCACAGGTCTTTACATTCTCGATTCTCTTATTCAGGGAAACTGGACCGCTTTGAAAGACGTTCTGTGGCATCTTGTTCTTCCAGGAACCACCTTGGGTTTGGTCATCTCAAGCATATTTCTGAGAATGGTCAGAAACAACACGGTTTTGATGCTCTCCCAGGATTTTGTTAAAGCCGCAAAAGCAAGAGGAATAAAGGAAAAAGTGGTTCTGTACAGACACGCACTCAAAAACGCTTTCGTTCCCATACTCACGATGATGGGTCTTCAACTTGCACTTCTCCTTGCAGGAGCTGTTCTTACAGAGACAACCTTTTCATGGCCAGGTCTTGGTAGCTACCTGATAATGAAAATAAGGTACAGAGATTTTCCCGCAATACAAGGAACAGTCGTCTTCTTTGCTTTCATAGTAGTTGTTATAAGCATATTGGTGGATATCATAAATGCTCTGGTCGATCCTAGAGTGAGATATTAATATTACTATACATATATTTACATGCTTCTGAAATCATGGAAAAGCCTTTAAACACCTGATTCCGGATATGAAAAGTTATTTTATAGAAATTTTGAAATTTTTACACGAAAGAGTTATAATCATAAAATGATTTTTGGAGCGGAGGATATGAGAGAATACTCAGCATATCATGTCCCAGTTCTTGTAAATGAGGTTGTAGAACACCTTTTGACTCCGCAATGTAAGTTCATACTTGATTGTACAGTTGGAGAAGGTGGACATGCAAGAGCTTTGTTAGCATCCTGTAAAGATTGTTTCTTGATAGGTGTTGATCTGGATTCAGAGGTTTTGAACCTAGCGGAGCGGAAATTAAAGGAATTTGAAGGAAGGTACAAACTGTTCAAAGCTTCGTATGTGGATGTCGATCTCATCCTAAAGTCGATGAATATTGAAAGGGTCGATGGAATACTGATGGATCTAGGAGTTTCGATGTATCAGCTCAAGGGTGAGGGTAGAGGCTTCACCTTTGAGAAAGAAGAGCCTTTAGACATGCGGATGGATTTGGAATCGGATTTCTCGGCATGGAACGTTGTCAACGAGTTTTCCGAAGGGGAACTCTCAAGAATTATTTTCGAGTACGGTGAAGAGAAGAGATTTGCCAGACGAATTGCAAGAAAGATCGTTGAGAGAAGACCTATAAATACCACTCTCGACCTTGTGAAAGCGATAGCAGAGGCTATTCCTCAGAGGGAAAGAGCCAGGAGAAAAAAGCATTTCGCGACGAAAACTTTCCAAGCCATTCGTATCGTTGTGAACAGAGAATTGGACAATCTAAAGAGTTTCCTCGAAAAAGCACCAAATTTTTTAACATCTGGAGGAAGGATTGCCGTAATCTCTTTTCACTCTTTGGAAGATAGGATAGTAAAAAACGCTTTCAGAAACTCCGAAAAATTGAAGATCTTGACACCGAAACCGATCAGACCATCGGAGAAAGAGGTAAAAGAGAATCCCAGATCCAGAAGTGGGAGGTTGAGGATAGCGGAGCGGATCTAGGGGGAAGGAGGAGAGAAAGTTGAACCCTGTGAAAGCGAAAGTAAAGCGGAGCGAACTCACTCGAGAAGTTTCCGGGATCTATCACGTTCTGTTCGTATTCGCTGTTTTCATAGCGGTTGTGATCCTTGGAATGTTCCTTTTCAAAATCAGCAGGGATGCTTTCTACCTCTCCCAGGAAACGAGAAGAATGGAAATGGAGATTAAAAAATTGGAGAAAGATCTGGAATCGTTGAATAACGAATATCTCACCCTGATATCTCATTTCAATGTGGTGATTTCTCCTGATGAATGGAGATGATCTTTGGAAGGCGCGTGTTTTTCTCATATTCATCATCTTCATTATATTTCTGGGATTGGCCTTCATAGGATTGATCACAACCCCATCGTCGATTTTGAGGAGAAATATGTGGAGTTATTTCATCCCTCCCGCAAGAGGGGATATTTTGGATAAATCTGGCAGGAACTGTGCTACAGACCTTCTGTTCTACGTTGCCTATCTGGATGTGAATTACCTCAAAAAGCATCTCGATTCCCACCTTGAAACTTCCCTCCTCGATCTTCTCAGAAACTTCAATTTACATTTGAAAATAGACGACGTTTTGAAGAGAAAAATCGTCAAACTCGGCGAGAGCGAGGAGAGAGACGATATACTGAGAAAGATACCGATAGATCTCTTCCCTTATGTCAACATATCCCTAGAGTACAGAAGGAGCAAGGTCAACGAATTCGGTGTGGGAGTGATCGTCGGAGCTGTAGTCAATGGAAAGGGAAAATACGGAGTCGAGGGATACTTTGACGATATCCTGAGAGGGAAAAAAAGAGGAAAGTTGAAGGTTAAGATCTATGGAACACTCAGAATACAACCGGAGGTTGTGGAATACGTGCCACCTGTTAATGGAAAAGATGTGAGAATAGCAATAGATCTCGATCTTCAGAGAGCGATTTACAAAGAGCTTTTGAATCATGTTAAAAAACACAAGGCAACCTGCGGTCATGTCATAGTTATGGAATCCAAGACTGGAAAGATAAGGGCTATGGTAACAACCTCTAATTGGAACGATATCGTCATGGGTTACATAGAACCCGGATCTTCCATAAAGCCTGTTGTGTATTCCATTGCACTGGAAACCGAATCCGTGTCTCCTGACATGACACACAACTGTGCTGGTTGGATAAAACCTGTTGAGAATCTGAAATACGTTATAAGGGACGTTGAGGCCCATGGTTTGGTCAATCTGGAAGAAGGTATCGTGAAATCCTGTAACAGCATGACAGTTATGGTATCCAGAGCTATAAGGGATCACATAGGAGAAGAAGGTTTCTATCAATGGCTCAGAAAATTTGGCTTTGGAAGGAAAACAGGGATCGAATTGGATGGAGAGATAGAAGGAGTTTTGAGAGAACCGGGCAAGTGGTCGGTTATAGATTTTGCAGAGATCGCCATAGGTCAAGGAATCGGAGTCACCCCCATACAGTTGATAAGCGCTCTGAACGTTTTTGCAAATGACGGGTACTACGTGAAACCCACGATTCTGGAAGATTCAGAAGTTGAGAAGAGGTTGGTGGTGTCTTCAAAGACGGCTCAGTTCATAAAAAATGCAATGAAAAAAGTGGTTGAGGAAGGAACTGGAAGAATGGCCAGGGTTCAGGGAATCAGCATAGCGGGTAAAACGGGAACAGCTCAGAAGGCAGTTGAGGGAAGATACACAAATCATTATCATTCAATTTTCGTCGGATTCTTTCCTTCAGACGATCCAAAATACACCATACTCGTTCATATAGACGATCCAAAGGATGAATATTTAGGTGGAGAGGTAGCAGCTCCTCTGTTTTCGAAAATTGTGAAGGTATTGACCTCTAAAAAGATCTATAAAATAAAAATCACTAAAGGAGTCATGCCGGACCTTAGAGGATTGAGTTTGAAAGATGCCCTTTTGATACTGAAAAGTATGGGAGTAGCGGATGTTAAATATAAAGGTGAGGGAGTGATCGTCGATCAATCTCCCCCACCAGGTTCTTTCGAAATAAAAGAAGTCGAGCTCATTCTTCAACCAAAGTAGTTCTTCGCAGCGTGTTCTATGGCTATTGCAGCATCGGCAGCGGCAGTTATTATCTGCCTTAGATTCTTCTGTCTAACATCTCCAACTGCATATATTCCTTTCGTTCTGGTCTCCATGTTCTCGTCGGTTACAACGTATCCATATCTATCGATTTCAGCTAGGCCTTCCAAAATTTTCGAATTTGGATCCAACCCCACGAATATGAAAACGCCATCCGTTTTCAGAACTTTTTCTTCTCCCGTTTTAACGTTCTGAACCACAACTTCTCTTACTTTCTCATCGCCTCTTATCTCTTTAAGGGTTGAATTGTACCAAATCTCTATCTTTGGATTGCTTAAAACCCTCTCTTGTAAGGTTTTCGCAGCTGTCAGAGTCTCCAGAAGCTGTATCATGGTGATCTTGTTCACTATGTTGGCGAGAAACGTTGATTCGTCACACGCGCTGTCTCCTCCTCCAACGACTACTATATCTTTCCCGGAGAACAGGTAACCATCACATGTTGCACAGTATGAAACACCCTTACCGTTGAACTCCTCCTCTCCGGGAATTCCCAATTTCTTGGGATTCGCACCTGTTGCCACGATCACCACTTTAGCTTTCGTTTCCTTCCCATCGTCCAGAACGATCTTTTTGAACTCACCTTCGACTTCTATCCTCGTAGCTGTTGCATTGTAAAACTCCGCTCCAAATTGCCTGGCATGCTCCACGAATTTGCTGGCGAGTTCCTCACCTTTCACACCGGGAAAACCCGGGTAATTTTCAACCAGATGTGTCAAGTTCACGTAGCCACCTTCTATATCTCTTTCAATAACGACTACTGAGAGTCCCGTTCTCCTTGCGTATATCGCTGCGGTGAGACCACCTGGCCCTCCACCAATCACCGCGACATCGTACTTTTCTTTGAGCTCTTCCGATTCTCCGGAGCTTATTTCGAAAAATTCCACAGTTTATCACCCCTTAGCCAGTCTTAGTACCTGTTCTACAAACTCTTTTTCAGGATAGGCTCCTATGAAGAATCTGTTTGGATCCCTATTTATGACAATATGTGGAACGGAGGAAACACCAAAGTCCTCACTCAGATCGAAGAATTCGTTGGCTTCTATCATCTCACTCACTATGTTTTCGTTCGCCAAAGCGATGTTGTGGGCCATGGAAACGGCTCTTGGACAATATGGACACGTTGGCGTTATGAAAACACTTATCCTCAAAGGTTCCTTTATCTCCGATAACTTCTCTATGGAATCCTGAGAAAGATTCGGTCTTGCTCCTTTTGAAAAGGCCATGATGGTTTGAAGAAGCGTCGGGAATTCGTGACCAGAAGGTATACCATAGAATCTAACACCAAGATCTTTCCCATCCTTCATGAGAATGATGGTTGCAGGCACCATTTCCACACTGTACTTTTCTACTTCTTCCTTGTCTTCATCGAAATCTTTCACCTCAAGAGTTATTCTCGAGTCTATGGATGCGAGTTCCTCCAAAACCTGTTTTGTCAGGTCACAATATTGGCATCTTGTTTCATCTTCAGCCTTGAAGAAGACTATTTTCACTTCATCCTTCATTTCCTTATCGAACATATCTTTAATTATTTTTACGTCTTTTTCACGTAGTATAGCCACTAAAATCACCTCCAAATATATTCTACTAATTTGATCTAAATTTTCACCTCATTCTCAGTAACGATATTGTGACACCACCTACAACTAAAATGAAACCCATAATGAACATATTCAAGGTATGTATATTCAGAATTAAAAGGTGAAAAACAAAAAGTATGATTAGAGGTTCCAAAAAAACTGTCTTCATATTTCTTTTCAGATATCCTCGAGAGTACTCTCTTTTATCGTATCCCATTGAAAGATACATCAATCTGAATCTTCTGTTTTCATTTCTAAGAACCTTAGAAGAGCAGTTCAGAAAAAAGAAACTTGACAAGACGAATATGAGTGGATATTTAACGAGTGATAAGGAAAATGCAACATGCTCTATTAGAAGCAAGAGGCCTATCGTCGTGAACTCGTTGAATATCTCGAAGGGTTTGAAAATATCCCTTCTCTTCTTCAGTAATGCTGCATAAAAGAGTATTAGAGAAAGAACCCCTCCACCCAAGGAGCAGAGGGTTAGATTGAACATCATCGAAATCGCTTCTTTCATTCTTCTTGTTTCCCTTCCTCTTTTTTGAAGATCTCGGATATGGCTCCAAGACTTGCAAGAATCGAACTCGCTTCCATGGGAAGGAATATTTTCGTCGCTTTTCCGTTCGCTATCTCCTTCAGAGCTTCCAAGTATCTTATGGTTATGAGGTCCCCCGTTGGTTTTCCTTCATGAATTGCGTTGAATATCTTCAGTATCGCCTCGGCTTGACCCTCTGCCTCCACTATAACCTTGTACTTGTTGGCTTCTGCAACCTTTCTGATGGCTTCCGCCTGACCTTCCGCCCTCAATATTGCGGCGTTCCTCTCACCCTCGGCTTTCAGAATTTGCGCTTGTTTTATACCCTCTGCCTCAAGAATTGCAGCTCTTTTGGTTCTTTCAGCCTTCATCTGCTTGCTCATCGCTTCCATGATATCTTGTGGTGGGTCGATCTTCTTTATCTCGACTCTCGTTATCCTCACACCCCATTTATCGGTCGCTTCATCCAAAACTGTTCTGAGTTTGGCATTTATCTGCTCCCTCGATGTCAAGGTTTGATCGAGTTCTAACTCACCTATTACGTTTCTCAAGTTGGTCTGGGCGAGTTTTATTGTCGCCATTTCAAAATTTCGAACGTTGTAGATCACCCTGTAAGCATCCGTTACCTCGTAATAGATCACGGCATCCACCGTCACAACGACGTTATCTTTGGTTATAACTTCCTGAGGAGGAACATCGATAACTTTCTCTCTCATGTCGACTCTTATCATTCTCTCAAAGAACGGTATGATGAGATGAAGACCGGATCCAACTTCCCTTTTAAACTTTCCAAGTCTTTCGATCAAACCTCTCTCGTAGGGTCTGACTATTCTTATAGCGCTGGCTGCAAACACTATGAGAAAAAACGCTATTACAACAAGAAGAATCAACATGATTACCCCTCCTTTCTTCTCACGACAACGTGTGCCCCTTCAACCTTGATGACCACGACTTTCTCCCCTTCCTCTATGATCTCATCTTTTTCAGATAACGCTCTCCATCTGTCACCATTGACCTTTATGACACCCGTTCCTTTAACGTTGTCTATCTTCTCTATAACTAACGCCTCTTTCCCCACGATCTCGTCCACGTTTATTCTTCTTGGTGATTCTCCAACGAGCTTTTTCGCCAAAGGTCTTGTAAGAAGAACGAGAACGCCCGACGTCACGAGGAAGACGATGGTTTGAGGAACGACTCCCCAGAACCATGATGTGAATCCTGCCGCCACAGCTCCCACTCCAAACCAGAAAATGAAGAAAGATGGTATGAAGATCTCTGCTATCATCAGTATGAGTCCCAGAATTATCCAAAATATGAAATTGCTCATCTGTCAAACCCCCTTCAGATGATGAACTCCTTCTCGGGATCGACGTACATCACCTCGACACCTTCCAGATCTTTGAAATACTTCTTGATATATTTCTCGATCCTTCCGATGTACCTCGTTGATATGTGGTAAAGAATGACTTTTTTGACACCCGCCTTTTTCACAACTTCCACAACTTCTTCTATGGAAGCATGGTTCTTGATCCTTCTGTCTTTGGAGTTAAGGAATGTACATTCATGAATCAACAGATCCGTTCCTTCCGCTTCCTTCGGATCGATAGCCAAGGAATCTCCCGTTATGGTCAGGATCTTCTTTTCATATTCTTCGGTTACAAAATCCCTTCCCATCTCTTTTACGAGTCTCACTATCTGCTTTTCATCGAGGTTCTTAAATTCCTCCTTTAGTTTCCTCCTGACTTCGAAAAGATGGTATCCAACACTCTTCTCGTTGCTGGTATGCCTTGTCTTGAAAGGAACGATGAACCTTTTAAATCCTCCAGCATCTCTCAAAAAGATCTTCTCACCGGGCTCAACAGGTTTGACTTCAAAGGCGAATCTGAGATCGGAGTTTGCTTTTAGAATGAAATTTATATACTCCTCAACGGCGTTGTTTCCTTTGGGATAATGTACTATTAAGGGTTTTTCTCTGTCTCCCATAGCGTTGTTCCTTGCGTTTATTATTCCCCAGAGTCCCGCTATGTGATCAACGTGACCATGAGTTAAAAAGATCCTTTTGAACGCGAATACTTTCGTTGCCATCCTCGTTGAAACACCTTCTCCCGCATCGAAAAGGATCCTTTCGGGAGCGTAGTACACCCACGTTGAAAAAAGCGCTTTTGAATATATCCAAAGCTCCATATCATTCCTCCTTCACTAGTTCTATTTCTACGGATCCCCTCACCCCTCCTGGCAACCTCATTTCGATTTTGTATTTTCCCAACTCTTTCAGAGGTTTCTCAAGCTTTATCCACCTTTTGTCAACATCTATACCTGTCAACTCTGAAAGTTTCTCGGCTATGACATTCCCCGTCAAAGATCCAAAAAGTTTCCCAGATCCTCCGGCTTTAACCGTTATTTTATGAACCCTTTTCTTCAACTCCTTCAGTATATCTTCACTCTTCTTCCTTATTCTTTCTTCCTTCTCCATCTTCATTCTCAACTCGTTCTCCATACTCTTTAAAGCTCCTTCATCCAATTCTCTGGCGAGTCCTCTTGGTATTAAATAGTTTCTCGCATAACCGTCCGCCACTTCTTTTACATCACCTTTCTTGCCCAGTCTTGGCACATCTTTTAAAAGAATTACCCTCAATTTATCACCTCCGCTTTTGATTCCTCGTTACAATTATCCTATACTCTTAGGAAGAGGGTCAAGTTGAGGGAATGTATCAATTAGATCCCCCTGGAGGTGAAATTTTGAAACTTTTAGATACACACGCACATATTCACTTTCATCAGTTCGATAAAGACAGGAAAGATGTTATAAGAAGAATCGAGGAAAAACTTGAACTTGTTATAAACGTTGGTATAGATGTTGAAGATTCAAAAAAGGCCCTGGAGATAACGAAAAGGAGCAACAAAATGCTGTGCTCAGTTGGGATACATCCTTACAACGCGAAGGATACTGACAGAAACCGCCTCGACATGCTGAAAGATCTGGCAAATTCAGAAAAAGTTGTTGCCGTTGGTGAAACGGGCCTTGACTACTATAGAAATTTTTCTCCCAAAGATGATCAGATAAGAATTTTTGTAGAACAGATTAAGATAGCTAGGGAACTGGAGAAACCCTTGATAATTCATGTTAGAGATTCTTTCGAAGATGTCTATTCGATACTCTCCAGAGAGACTCTTCCGAAACGAAGAGGAGTCATACACGCTTTCTCTGGAGATTACACATGGGCCAGAAAATTCGTGGATTTAGGGTTCTATCTTGGAATAGGAGGCCCCGTGACTTATCCAAAAAATGAGGCACTGCGGGATGCTGTGAGAAAAATAGGTGCCAGATACCTGTTACCCGAGACGGATTGCCCGTATCTTCCACCTGTACCCTACAGAGGCAAGAGAAACGAGCCCATATATGTTGAATATGTTATCCTGAAGGTGTCGGAGGTTCTGTTGATCGAACCAGAGAAATTATCAGAAATCCTACTTGAGAACGCGAGTAATCTCTTTCTGGAGGTGAAGGAATGAGAGAGCCACCTTTTATAGTCGAGTACGAGATAACGACCGCTTGTAATTTCAGATGCATTCATTGTTACTGTAACGCCGGGAAGAAGCACCCGAATGAGTTATCCTTCGATGAGATAAAAGATCTCATACTTCAAGTGAAAGAAACTAGAGTGTGGGCCCTGGACATCGTTGGAGGGGAGCCGTTGATTCATCCTAGAATCATCGATGTCTTGGCGTTCGCAAGGGAGGTAGGACAGAGGGTCATGATAAACACCAACGGTTCACTCGCGACGGAAGAGATGGTTAAGAAGATAAAAGAGGCGAATCCGGATGTTCTCATAGGAGTCTCTCTTGACGGACCAGACCCAGAAACAAATGATTTCATAAGAGGTAAAGGAAACTTCGAGAGAGCCATAAGAGGAATCAAAAATTTCGTGAAGGAGGGTTTCAAAGTAACGATACTGAACGTCATAAACACGGTGAACTGGAGAAAATTCGAGGATCTGGTGAAACTTTCCCTGAGTTTGAATGTTTCCTCAGTTTACGTTGACAGATTCGTACCTGTGGGTAGGGGGAAGTTGAACGCCCACATCTTGGATATGAGTGACGATGAATGGGTGGAAGCTATTGGATACGTCAGGGATATCGCTGAAAAGTATTCGAACAGGATCGTATTCTACATCGAAGATTCGATAGACGGTGAGCCGTGTTCCGCCGGAGTAACACATGCTTCGATACTTGTGGATGGAACCGTCGTTCCTTGTGGTCACTTCAGATATGAAAAAAAGTTCTACATGGGAAACATCAGGGAAAAGAGTTTCAAGGAGATCTGGGAGAGTTTCGACCCGAAAAAATTCTTTCCTGTTCCAGAAGAGTGCAAGGGATGCCCATTCTATGGAGCAGAGGATTGCGAAGGTGGCTGTAAAGCCATATCGTACTTCAGATATGGAGGAACAGATAAAGTAGACAAGATAATCTGTAAGTTGAGGAAAGGGGAGTGAGGATGAGATCTTATGTGATAAAAGATGATATTTTTCCCTTCAATCCCTCACAAGTTTTGGAATCCAGAATATTCTCGAATCTCCTTAAGGAGTTCGTGGAGGTTCTGGAAAAGAAATCCGATCACCTTCTCGAGGCATTGGAACCGTTCAAAAAAGGAAAAAAGGTGAACTTCAGAAAACTCCGGGAGATCCTCATGCTTCTAACTGTCAAACCTCTGACAAAGCTGGAAACATCCCTTCTGGAACCTCTGGTGAGAAGAAGGGAAGCTCTGATGGAGTTCATGGAAGCTTTGTACAACTTCTGGAGGGAAAAACATCGATTCGCTGTAAAGAAGGCAAGATACACAAGGGTTATGGAAAGAAAACTGTCTTTGGAATACGAGGCGATAAGGATAGGAGAAAACTTCGAGACGAGTGTCAGAGAGCTTTACAGAAGGATCATGTACAACCTGATGGGTAAACCTTTCAAGGTTATGAGACAGCTTCCCAGTGGTTTTCAGGTTATATTCCTTGTGGATAAACTGAGAAGTTCGAAAGTTGAAAGATGGATGAAAGATATTCCCATCGTGTGGGGAGCTGTTTTAAGGCCCCCAGTCATCTTCTACACAAGATCCAACAAGAGAAAGGGAGTATTCCCCGTTAAAGAAGGGAAAGGACCATTGGAACACTTTAAACCGTCAGAGAAAAACTGGCTATGTTTTCCTATCTACGTTGGAAGGTACTTTTTCTTGATTTACGTCCAAGAAGAGTTCCTCTGTCATGGAACGGGACTTTTGAATCTTTTTGAAATAACCGATCCTCTCGAAATCAAGGATAGAGAACCTGATGGGGTGGTTATGTTCGGAATACCCGAAAGATTCCTACAGGAAGATGAAAAGAGAGGGGTCATTTACAAGATGAACGATACCTATTACGCTTTCGTTGGAGATTCTCCTGAAACAGATTACTTCGGATACATGAAGAAGATAACCCTCACTGTGCACAATCTGAAGGTTCTGGAAGAGGGGAGATTACCTGTCCACGGTGCTTTAGCCCGGGTGAAGCTCAGAAGTGGAAAGACGGTTAATTTGATGTTTGTGGGGGACAGTGGTGCTGGGAAATCGGAAACACTGGATGCTCTTGAAAGACTCGATGAGGTATCAGAGATAAGAATAATAGCGGATGATATGGCTTCTCTGGCAATCGAGAATGGAAAAGTCGTTGCGTACGGAACGGAAATAGGGGCTTTTGTAAGACTTGATGATCTTCCTCCAGGCTATGCTTACCACACCATGGACAGGAGCATCTTCATGAATCCGGATCAGATAAACGCCAGGGTCATCGTGCCTTTCGGTAACTACGAGGAGATAGTAAAACCAACACCAGTGGAATACTTTCTCTATGCAAACAACTACACACACGTTGAAAATGAGAATGAGAGGATTGTGATCTTTAAAAGACCAGAAGAAGCTCTGAAAGTTTTTAGTGAAGGAAAAAGAAAGGCAAAGGGTACTACGGGAGAAGTTGGCCTCACTTCCTCTTATTTTGCGAATCCTTTTGGTGCTGTTCAAAGGAAGAGAGAGCACGAAAAGATCGCTGAGTTGTTCCTGAAAAAGATGTTCGAAACGGGTGTCAGAGTTGGAGAGATAAGGACCATGCTCGGAATCAGTGGTTTTGAGAAAGAAGGACCAAGGCTTGCCGCCATTTCCCTGCTCAAAATGGTGGAGGAAGGTTCTCTATGATAAAATCCTAAAAGGGGTGAAATCATAGCAATTGACCTTATAATCGTTGATCTTGATGGAACACTTCTCAACAGTGAGAAGAAGATCCCTCTGGAAAATAGAAAGATGATAGCAGAGATCTTAAGGAAGGGTTTGAAGTTCTCCATCTTCACAGGTAGAAATTTTCACTCTGCCAGGAAATACGTGAAAGAGATAAGTGTGGACTTTCCAATGGTCTTTCAAAACGGTGCTCTTATAATGAAACCATTTTCTGGGGAGATATTGAGGATATCCCCTCTGAAGGAAGAGATTGCAAGGAAGATAATAAATGTGGCCAGAGAGAGGAACATATTTTTTATACTCTTCACTTCCTTTTTTGAGGTAAGGGACATGGTGATCGAGAGAAAGTACAAAGGAGCCTTCGAAGATTATTTGGCAGCCAATTCCTGGAGACTGATCTTCTCAGATGATGTGTTGAAATACATGAGAGATAGCGTGGCGGAAGTCGCTCTGATAGGGAGAGAGGAAGGAATTTTAGAAGTTGTGAAAGATGTTGAAAGAGATCATTTGGGAGAGTTCACGGGTGTGAAGAACACTGTAAGAGATGATGAGGTATTCTACGAATTCTTTGGCCCCGATAGCACGAAGGCAAAAGCCTTGGAATTTCTACTGGGACATTTTGGAACCACACTGGACAGAGTTGCTTTCATCGGTGACAGCTACAACGATCTCTCGCTCATGGAAATAGTGGGAGTTCCGATAGCCATGGGAAATTCGCCGGAAGATGTCAAGAACAAGGCGAAATTCATCACTCTCTCGAATGATGAAGCGGGAGTCGCATACGCTATAGACAAGATACTGAAAGGAGAGTGGGTACGATGATACCGCTTTCCAAGCCTGATATAAATGAAGAAGATGTGAAGGTAGTTGTGGAAGTTTTGAAAAGTGGAAGATTGAGTATGGGACCCTACACTGAAAGGTTTGAAAAGGCGATTTCTGAATATATGAATGCCAAACACGGTGTGGCGGTGAGTAGTGGAACAGCAGGGCTTCACCTCGTTCTCAAAGCCATGGGAGTAGAGAGAGGAGATTACATGATCGTTCCATCCTTCACCTTCGTGGCATCCGCAAATGTCGCGTTGTATGAAGGGGTAATACCTTTGTTTGTCGATGTGGAAGAGGAAACGTTGAACGTATCAAAGGATTCCCTTGAAGATCTCTTAATAAGAATCAAGAAAGGAAAAGTTAAGATTCTGGACGAAGTTGTGGACCCAAACAAGGTCAAATATTTCATGGGGGTCGATATATTTGGGCATCCGTTGGACTGGGATGAAATACTCGAGGTAACTAACGAATGGGGATTGGAAGTTCTGGAAGATTCATGTGAAGCTCTGGGAGCAGAGTATAAGGGAAAGAGAGTTGGAAAATTTGGATTGGCCGGTGTTTTCGCTTTCTATCCTAACAAGCAGATAACGACGGGAGAAGGAGGAGTTGTGGTGACTGACGATGAAAGTATAGCAAAGCTTGTGAGAAGTATGAGAAATCAAGGAAGAGGGGAAGAAAACGAGTGGCTCCTTCATGTGAGATTGGGGTACAACTACAGAATAGATGAGATGTCGGCAGCTCTGGGATACTCTCAGATGCTCAGGATAGATGAGATTCTGGAAAAGAGGAAGAAGGTGGCGGAAAATTACAACGAACTTCTAAAGGATTACGAATGGGTCAAGACTCCTTCCGTCAAAGAATACGTTACGAGAATGAGCTGGTTCGTCTACGTGATCAGGTTATCCCCCGATGTGAACAGAGACAAGGTGATGAGATACATGGAGGAGAAGGGAGTGCAGGTGAGAAATTATTTTCAGCCTCTACATTTACAACCTTTCTACAGAAGAACTTTCGGATACGATGAAGGTATGTTACCGATCACTGAAGAAGAATCCAAAAAGACTCTTGCGCTTCCTTTCTACAACGATCTCTCCCTCGATGAACAGAAAGTAGTGGTAGAAACGCTGAGAGAAGCTGTCGAAAGGGTTGGGTAAAATGCTCCTTGCGATACTTTCAGGTATTCTGACAGCGCTCTCGATGCCAGGTTTTTTGTCTGGTGTTTTGATATGGTTTTCTCTCATACCTCTTCTGAAAGCCATGGAGAGGAAATCCCCTATTTGGTGCGGTTTCCTGTCTTTTCTGTATTTTTACACCCACATATCGATATCCTTCTACTGGGTCTTTCCAACGCTGACAGAGAACTTCCCGGAGGTTTTCGGAAGGTTTCCTGGATGGGTGGGAGGAGTCGTTTTCTTTCTGATGGGTATAATAGAAGCTCTACCCTTCCTAGGTTTTGGCATTCTGTACGGAATTTTTTCAAAACGTGTCAGAAGAAATCCAAAGCTTGAACTTTTCTTTGTACCTTCCCTTTATCTTCTGTTTGAGTATCTAAGAGGTATAGGGGATCTTGGATTCACAGGAGGAAGACTCTCAGATGCCCTTTACAAGAACGTAGGAATCGTTCAGCTTGCATCCATAGGAGGAACTCTTCTTCTTGTTTTCATAATCGTTTTTGTGAACACACTCATTTACATCCTCGTAAAGAGAAGATACTTCAGGTTGCTCTACATATTCATGGTGCTTGGAGTGATATACACACTCGATGCAGTGATAGGATGGTATCTACCGCTCCCTGAAAATGGAAGTGCAAAGATCGTCGCTTTACAGCCGAACGTTCCAACGAAAGTTAAGTACAGCATCTCTGAAAAAGAGCTTCTCGAAAAATTCACCAGATTAACACAAGATCTTCAGAATACTTTCGTTGTTACTCCCGAAGCCTTCTTCATGACAGACGTTTCGAGAACAACTACAAAGGAAGTTTTGGAGAGAATATCTTCAGAAAGGAATCTGAAGATCCTCGTTGGTTTCCCCACATTCGGTGAGAAGAAGTACAATCAGGTCTCTTTGATAGATGGAAAATTTTCAGGCCAGCGTTATGCTAAGGTCAAACTCTTTCCATTCGTTGAAAAACTTCCATATCCTTTTATTTTCAGAATCTTTTCCTTCCTCAAAGCACTCGATTACTTCGATCCAGGAGAGAAATACACCGTATTCAAGGTTGAAAACTTTCCTTCTTTTTCGGTACAGATATGCTTTGAGAGCTATTTCCCAGAGATTTCTCGAGAGGAAGTCAGAAACGGAGCCGGCTTTTTGATCGTTGTCACGAACGATGGTTGGTTCCATTACAGAACAGCCCTCATCCAGCATTTCTCTCAAATCGTTTTCAGGGCCGTTGAAACAAGGAGGGACTTTCTCCAAGTTGCAAACACCGGTATAACGGGCAAAGTGGATAAGTACGGGAGGATTTCTAAAGTTCTCACACCTGGAGAAGAGGCAAGATGCAGTTTCGAGATGAATCCCGGTGATGAAAGAACGATCTACACCCTTCTGGGAGATTATATGGTATACATTTCCCTGGGAATTCTTCTGTTCTGCATATTGATATCTCCATCTGGAAAATCCCCATTCTCGTAGGAGGTTGAAACTCATGGAAGATATGGAAAAGATCAATAGCAAGTTGAATGAATGGGAGGAAAATGTTGTTTCGAAAGCGTTGAAGAAGATCCCTGAGAGAAAGGAGAAATTTTTATCGACATCTGGATACGAGATAAAAAGACTCTACACTCCCTTGGATCTGAAGGATACAGATTACATCGAGGATATAGGATTTCCTGGGGCTTTCCCCTTTACACGAGGAGTTCAACCAACGATGTATCGGGCAAGGCTTTGGACGATGAGGCAATATGCGGGTTTCGGTACAGCTGAGGAATCGAACAAACGGTATAAGTACCTGCTATCCCAGGGACAGACAGGACTTTCCGTTGCCTTCGACCTTCCGACCCAAATAGGATACGACTCGGATCATCCCCTCGCAGAGGGAGAGGTTGGAAGAGTGGGTGTTGCCATAGATTCGCTAGAGGATATGGAGATACTCTTTGATGGCATTCCGCTGAAGGATGTCAGTACATCCATGACGATAAATTCAACGGCTGGAATCCTCCTTGCCATGTACATAGTCGTTGCGGAAAAACAGGGAACGCCAAAAGAAGTGCTCCGAGGAACGATTCAAAATGACATCCTGAAAGAATACATAGCAAGGGGTACCTACATTTATCCGCCGGAACCCTCGATGAGGATCGTGACGGACATCATGGAATACTGCAGTAAGTACATGCCAAAGTGGAATCCGATCAGTGTGAGTGGTTACCACATGAGGGAAGCTGGAGCAACGGCCGTTCAGGAAGTTGCGTTCACCCTGGCCGATGCGATAGCTTACATGGAATACGCTCTGAAGAGAGGGATCGATCTGAACGTTCTTGGAAAGAGAGTTTCTTTCTTCTTCTCATCTCACAACAACTTCTTAGAAGAGATTGCAAAATTCAGAGCAGCGAGAAGGTTGTGGGCAAGGATCATGAAGGAAAGATTCAAGGTGACGAATCAAGATGCCATGAAGCTAAGGTTCCACACGCAAACCGCAGGTTCAACCCTTACGGCTCAGCAACCTTTGAACAACATAATAAGGGTCACGATCCAAGCACTCGCTGCCGTTTTAGGAGGAACACAATCACTTCATACTAACTCTTACGATGAAGCTTTAGGGCTTCCAACTGAAGAATCGGTGAAGATCGCCCTGAGAACTCAACAGATCATAGCTTACGAGTCGGGTGTCGCAGATACTGTTGATCCGTTGGCGGGATCTTACGTTATAGAATCCTTAACGAATGAGATCGAAAGGAGAGCGATGGAATACATCAAAAAGATAGATGAGATGGGGGGTATGGTTAAGGCAATTGAGAGTGGTTACGTCCAACGTGAAATCCATGAAAGCTCTTATAGGTATCAACAGTCTATAGAATCGAAGGAAGCTATAATCGTCGGTGTGAACGAGTTCGTGGATGAAGAGTTGAAGATGGAAAACATTTTGAAAGTCGATCCAGAAATTGAGGAAAAACAGAAAGCAAGACTCAAAAAACTCAAGGAAAGAAGAGACAACGAAAGAGTCAAAAAAACTCTTCAAAACATCAAGAAAGCTGCTTCCTCAGATGAAAACCTGATGCCTTACATCATAGAAGCGGTTAAGGTCTACGCGACAGTCGGCGAGATATCAGATGCTCTGAGGGAGGTTTTTGGAGAGTACACTGAATCCATAACGATCTGAAGGGGGAGATCCCCCTTCAGGTTTTTTCCATGATCTTTTCGATCTCGATTTTCTCCTCTGCCGTCAATATCTCGTCTATGTTCAGGATGATCAAGATGTTATCTCCAAGCTTTGCCATACCGAGTATGTATCTTCCACCTATTCCGCCAACGCCTTTTGGCGTTTCCTCTATATCGTCCTGACTTATCGTGAGAACTTCTCTCACGTTGTCAACCAGAAATCCAACTTTTCCAACCTCGAGGTTCATTACAATGATCTTGCACTTATCCTTTTCGGGGAAATCCTCCATCTTGAATTTCTTTCTGAGGTTTATTATGGGTATGAGAGTACCTCTGAGATTCATGACACCCTCAACGTATTCAGCGGATTCTGGAACCTTCACGATTTTTCCCATTTCGACCACACTGTCGATCTTCATTATATCGACGGCGAATTGCTCGTGCCCCAAATCGAAACTCACAACTTTCAGTTCCATAAGCCCACCTCCTCAACCTATCCTCATCAAAACCCGTCCCGTCTCTATGTTATCTCCCTCTTTGATCAGTATCTCCTTCACTGTGCCACTGTATTCAGACTGGAGTTCGTTCTCCATCTTCATCGCTTCGAACACAACGAGCGGATCACCGACCTCCACTCTTTGACCAACTTTGACGAGAATTTTCAAAACTATACCCGCCATGGGAGCTTTGACCTCGTGGACCTTTCCAGATACCTCTTCTCTCTCCTCCTTCACCACATTCGATACCGGTTCAGGAGCGTTTTTTTCTGGTTTTCTTTCTTCTCTCTTCACCTCCTGCTTCACTTCCTCTTTCTTCTCAACAGTTTTCCTCTTCTCCTCCTTTATCTCTTCAACCTCCACAATGTATTCTCTTCCGTTCACCACAACCTTGAACTTCCTTGCCATTTTCTTACCCCTTTCCATCCAGTTCTTCGCCATATGGTATAACCTCTCTTTTTGATTGGCTTTACTGAGATTATTTTATGTTTTTCCCCTAAAACTTGAGAAAGAACAGCAGCTATCACAGCCACGATCTCCTCATCCGTTTCCTCGACTTTTACCCCCTCTTTTTTAACCTCTTCCTCCTTTCTTCTTCCCCTTCTCTTGCTCACCTCAAACACGTAGCCCATCGTTCGAAAGGTTGCGTAAAGTATAACGAATATGAGGAAGACGATGGACATTCCAACTATGGTGACCACATGAAGTGGCATTCCTCATCCCCTCACAACGGTATGTTACCATGCTTCTTTTTTGGCCTTGCTTCAACCTTTGTACTGGCTATTTCGAGTGTTTTGGCTATCCATTCTCTGGTCCTTTTTGGGTCTATAACCGCATCTATGTAACCCCTGGATGCTGCAACGTAAGGATTTGCAAGCATCTCTTTGTACTCCTCAACGAGCTTTTTCCTGGTCTCCTCTGGATTTTCCGATGCTTCGATCTTTTTCCTAAAGATTATGTTCGCGGCGCCTTCTGGCCCCATGACAGCTATCTCAGCCGTTGGCCAGGCTGCAACGAAATCGGCTCCCAAATGTTTACTCCCCATGGCTATGTAAGCTCCTCCGTAAGCCTTTCTCAAAATTATCGTGATCTTTGGGGATGTCGCCTCGCTGTATGCAAAGAGAAGTTTTGCACCATGTCTTATGATACCCCCATGCTCCTGAGATACTCCTGGAAGGTATCCAGGAGTATCAACGAAGGTCAAGATCGGTATGTTGAAGGCATCCAGGAACCTGACAAAGCGAGCAGCCTTATCAGAAGAATCTATATCGAGGGCTCCAGCGAAAACAGACGGCTGGTTGGCAATGATTCCAACCACCCTAC
>Ga0190361_1000134_pt1 | contig 30341 bp, 31 predicted proteins | sample 48721845_MG_FD_161273 | JGI IMG/M metagenome (GOLD analysis project Ga0190361, IMG submission 161273) | Hydrothermal vent microbial mat bacterial communities from Southern Trench, Guaymas Basin, Mexico - 4872-18-4-5_MG | ecosystem: Environmental > Aquatic > Marine > Hydrothermal vents >... | reverse complement strand
CAATTTAATTTCAACATTATATCCCATTTTTCTAACATGTGGTATGAAGACAAATCTCATATAATCTATGAGGGGACTCCACTTCACATCTGTTCCTCCAGTTATCTCCACTTTAGTCTTTTCCGAGGCAAAGGCCAATGGAGGCATTATTGCTTGAATTATAAGCGGTATGCTTCCAGCTGTAGGTATTTCAACCTTTAAATCTCCACTTAGAACTCTTCTGGGTTTGAAGGTTATCTCTGTGGAGCCTATTCTCAAACCCTCAACTTCAGCATCAGATATTTCTGCCATTGCCTTTACTCCATAAAGATGTTGCGTCTTCAATCCAGGAGGTTTTCGTTTAGCCCTTATGTTAAATATTTTCACCTTTATTCCTGTCAGTGCCGAGATCGCTATGGCCGTTCTAAGTATCTGTCCTCCACCTTCACCCATGGATCCATCTATCTCGATCATAAGCCTCCTCTCTCTTAAAAGTTAAAATATGTGCTTCTCTATTTTAGGTTTTGGTGCATTGTTAATGAAGTATCGTCGAGGAGTGTATGTAGGTAAATTTCAACCATTTCATAAGGGACACCTAAAATGTATACAGTATGCTCTTTCAAAAGTTGATGAGTTGATAATTCTAGTTGGAAGCGCCCAATTAAGTCATACATTTAATAATCCATTTACCGCTGGTGAAAGAATTGAAATGATTAGACGAGCATTGAAAGATGAGAACATCAAATCCGATAGATATCTTATAATTCCTGTGGAGGATACTTTCGGCATTCATTCCATATGGGTTTCGAAGGTTACAAGTATTCTGCCTAAATTTGAAGTGGTTTTCACCAATGAGCCTTTAACTAGAAGATTGTTTTTAGAAGCCGGTTTTAAAGTTGAATCCATCCCCCTCTACAGAAGGAAACTTTACTCTGCAACTGAGGTTAGACGTCGAATTATAGAGGGTGAAGATTGGGCTTCTCTAGTTCCCTTAGCAGTTCACTCATATATTATTTCCATTGGAGGAGATGAACGTTTAAGAGATCTTTTGAGAAGTGATAAAGAGAATTAAATTGTAATCTCGATTTTTTCACCACTCTTCACCTTCAATTTTTCAGCTGCATTTCCTTGGTTCATCGATATTTCCAGCAAATTGAAACTATCTATTATGGCGAGAAATTCTCCTTTCTCAACCTCTCCGTAAGCTCTACATATCTTGAGCTCTAAGCTTTTTTCTCCCCTCATCGTAGCCTTTAATCTTCTCTCAACTCCTATTCTTTGCAGATGTTCTTTACTTATATTGGTTATTATATTTCCGAAGCTGTCCACATAAATGATTATTCCGAAAATCCTTTCACCTTTAATTTGAGGTTCCGGTAGTTTTACCTCAACTATCCTATCAATCTCTTCTCCGAGTTCTTCGATTTTTACTCCTTTAGCTAGATATGCAGCTACCGGTGCAAATATATCTCTTCCATGAAATGTTAACGAAAATTTGTCTCCTAGATAATTCTCAGCACTTATCTCAATTATCCTTCTAATGCCATCCATCCTTGCAGCCATCGTTAAGACCCCATTATCAGGGCCTACAAAGAAGTAGCGTTTACTTTCAATTATTATCGCCTTTCTCTTTGTTCCAACACCCGGATCTATGACTACTACGTGAATTGTTCCTTTTGGAAAATATTTTGCTGCTGAGGCTAAGATGAAAGCTCCTTGGATAACATTGTACTTCTCCACTTGATGAGTTATATCAATTATATTTGCCTGTGGATATATATTTAAAATAACTCCTTTCATCTCAGCTACATAGGGGTCTTTCATTCCAAAGTCGGTTAGAAGCGTTATCACCCTGCCAGACATTTTCTGCCTCCACTAAATTTAAATTTATAAAATTTTCCTCAAAATATTGAGATGTGTCAGAGCTTTTAACTTTCGTCACCAATTGGAGCTCAGCCAGTTCATCATCCACAAAATATCCTTACAGTTCACCTAAATAATATTGTCTTCTATCCTTCTTCGAATATCTCCCTCCATGCTTCAAGAATTTTTAAAGCCTCTTCCTCTCTTATCTTCTGTATGGCGAAACCTGCATGAACGAGAACATAGTCTCCCGGCTTAACTTCATCCTCTATTAGTGTTACTACAATCTCCCTTCTTACTCCGCCGAAATCCGCTTTAGCTAGATCTCCGTTTACTGAAATTATTTTGGCTGGTACTGCTAGACACATTTCAAATCATTCTACTAATCACCAAAAAGATAATTAACTCTTATGCTTATTTTTACAGGAAGTGGTGGTTTCCATGCCTTTTGAAAAGGGCGATTTCATACTGATCGATTATGTGGCTAGAGTGAAGGATACAGGTGAAATCTTCGATGTAACCATTGAAGAGGTAGCTAGAAAGGAAAACGTGTTCCGTGAAAATGAAATTTATAGACCAATACTCGTCGTTCTCGGCGAGGGATGGTTGCTTAAATCTCTTGAAGAAAAATTAATGGAGATGGAGCAGGGTGAGGAGAAAGATGTTGAGCTATCTCCTGAAGAAGCCTTCGGTTCTAGAGATCCCTCCAAAATTAAAGTTATACCTGCAAGGGAGCTTTCGAAGAGGGGTATTACGCCGAGACCTGGAATAACTGTGGAAATAGATGGTAAGCCTGCAACGGTTAGAAGTGTTGGAAGTGGACGGGTAGTTTTAGATTTCAATCACCCATTAGCCGGTAAAACCCTAATATACCATGTTAAAATAGTTAAAAAGCTGGATAAAGATAAAGATAAAATTCTTGCTTTAATCGATAGAAGAATTCCAAATGTCAACATAGAAAAATTCAGCATATCCATTAGAAAGGGCACAGTTACAATTGAAATTCCTGAGGAGGCACGATTTCTAGAGGGAATACAGTTTGCTAAGAGAGGTATAGCAAGAGATTTGGAACATCTTTTCCCAGAAATATCCAGTGTTCGCTTCGTTGAAACATACACATTTAAACGCGAAAGAAAAGTGAAGTCCGCCGAGAAATCTAAAGAAGAGGTTGAACAGAACACTTAACCAGTTTTTCGCCTTTAGGACATTTTAAGCTTTCAAAAATCTTCAAGATCTTTATTCTATCACCTTCCTTTAAACCTGTAGGAATGCAATAAACTATATTTGGGCATTTTTCTTCGCATCTTTTTAGTCGATAACTCACTATTATTCCTTCAATAGCCTTTTTCGCCTCTATTGCAACATCTATTTTAGCGGGTTTTACCTCTACAACAACTACCTCTCCTTCCGTTAATTTGCAGTAGTGTTTCTTATCTCTAACTTTTACCACTTCATATGCTCTTCCATTCTCCAAACTTTCTATGCAAACCTTTCTGAATGGGCATTTTTCACATTCTTCTGCTCCTCCTTCATGGATGAATACATAGCCTTTCCTAGCAATTTTACTGCTCAGTAAAGTGACTTTACTATTCGATAACTCCTGTAATTCTCGCAACTTTCTCAGCAGCCTCCCGAGATAAACCAGTTTCTCCTAATATAGTATATCTCTCCGGACGTATTTTGTTTGCTATAGTTAACGCTTCAATTATCTCTTCATCTCTTACTCCCAACTCCTTTGCCGTAGTTGGTGCACCTATTATTCTTAACGTTCTCTTTATCTTCCTCCAATTTCCACCATGTATATACATCATCATAATGCTTCCCACACCGCACTGCTCCCCATGCAATGCAGGTTTCTCCGCTATTAAGTCTAGAGCATGGCTGAATAAATGTTCTGAACCGCTGCAAGGCCTGCTACTTCCAGCTATGCAAATTGCAATTCCACAACTTATTAATGCCTCCACGACTGTTCTTATCGATTCCATATTCATTTGTGGAATATACTCTGCATGTTTAACCACTAGGCTTGCTGACATTAAAGCAAGTGAGGCTGCATAGTCTCCGTAATATTCTCCCTTCAATCTATGTGCAAGTCTCCAATCTCTTACAGCTGTAAACTTCGCTATTATATCTCCGCAGCCGCTTGCTAACAATCTATAGGGAGCTTTCATTATTATATTTGTGTCGGCGATTATAGCTATGGGTGGTTTCGCTTCGATAGATGCAGGTCCATCTACACCCTTCAATGATGCTCTAGGTGATGCTATTCCATCATGGCTGGCAGCGGTCGGCATACTTATAAATGGAATTCTCCTCCTATATGCCGCTAGTTTTGCCACATCGATCACTCTTCCCCCTCCAACTCCTATTATTGCTTTCGCCTTCACCTCTTCGCTTATCTTCTCCACTTTTCCGACTTCACTTACCTCAGAGCCTTTCGATATGTAGGTTGTATTCTCCATTTTTTCTTCGCTTAGAATCTGGGAAACCTCTCTTCCAGCTATCTCTACTACATGTGGACCTGTCACTATAACTATATCTCCATTTACACCTAGATTTCTGCAGACTCTTCCAACCTGCTGAATAGTATTCGATCCAACAATTATCTGTTGAGGCAGCTTTATTTCATGAATTTTCAATTTTTACACCTTCCATGCATATGATTAATTCGAAGTAATCCTTAAATATTCGTCGTTGTTCTTTTATGCATGGTTTTTATGATTTAATCGTTTTGCTGGAGGATTGGCTTCCATGATGAATATGGGTGATTTTGGCAGATTCAAAGACGATGCTAAAATAAATCTTAAGTTAACTGGCACCACAACTGTTGGTTTAGTTTGCAGGGATGGTGTAATATTAGGTGCTGATAGGAGGGCGACATCTGGATTTTATATAGCTCATCCTCATGTTAAGAAACTTTACAGGCTTGACGATCATATTGCTGCAACCATCGCCGGGGTGGTTGCAGATGCACAGCAGATTATGGAAATAGCTGCCTCCAATATTAAACTATACAAGTATCGGGTGAATAGACCTATAACTGTGAGAGGGGCAGCCACATTTCTATCCAATATCTTAGCGAACTCAAGAGTTTATCCATATGTCATTCAAGTGTTAGTGGGTGGAGTTGACTCCACAGGACCCCGGCTCTTCTCCCTGGATCCCTATGGAACTTTAACTGAGGAAAAATTCACAGCTACAGGTTCAGGTTCCCCTATGGCTTTAGGAGTATTAGAAGATGCATTTAAGATGAAAATGTCCGTGGATGAGGTTGTTCCAATAGTTGCACGTGCGATTCAAGCTGCCATGAGCCGGGATCCTGCAAGTGGAGGAGGCTTCGATATAGTTATTATAACCAAGGGGAAGATCAAGGAGATTCCCTCCGAGGAGATAAAGCTGGATTAACTTCTTTCCTCACGACTTTCATCACAATTACTTAATCAATTGTAAGGGGTCTATGTATGATTGATGGTCTTTCAATCCAGATAAGAAACGTTATATTGAACACTCTTTCGATGGGTGCAAAAATAACTAGGATAGAATTTGAAGGTCCTGAAATAATAATTTATTCAGCTAATCCAAGATTAGTCTTTGAAGACGAATCGATAGTTCGAAGAATAGCTAAGGAGATTAGGAAGAGAGTCATATTTAGAAGTGATCCTAGCGTAAGGCTTCAAAAGGAGAAGGCTGCCGAATTTATTCGGAAAAATCTTCCAGAGAACATTTCCATTGAAAACATTTTTTTTGATGATTCCTTCGGAGAAGTGTTGCTTGAAACTGGAAATCCAAATCAAATTTTAAATGAGCATTCGAACTTTCTCAAAGATATTCTTCTAAACACTTTTTGGCGGCCTAAACTCATAAGAAAATCTCCTATTAAATCAGTTACACTTGAATGGCTTCGTAAATTGAGATTGCAGGAGTCAGATTATAGAAGGAGGATCTTAAGGGTTGTTGGTTCACGTATCCATAGACCTTTAATATTTCAATCAGGGGATGTCCGAATAGTCTGTCTTGGCGGTTTTAGAGAAGTTGGAAGATCGGCGATGCTCTTGGAGACTAATGAAAGTACGATTCTACTCGACTGTGGCGTTAAAACTGGGACTTCAGCTTCAATAAACGAATTTCCCCGCTTAGATATATCCGACTTCGATCTTGAAAAATTGGATGCCGTAGTAATTTCACATGCACATCTAGATCACTGCGGCTTCCTTCCATACCTATTTAAATATGGCTATGATGGGCCAGTTTACTGTACGAGACCTACAATGGCTCTAATGGCTCTACTTCAATTAGACTATCTTCAAGTTTCAAGTAAGGAAGGAGGATTTGCACCCTACACTATAAGAGAGATACAAGAGGAACTTTTACATGTAATTCCCCTCGAATATGGTGAGGTAACGGATATAGCGCCGGATATTCGTCTAACCTTTCATAATGCAGGACACATCTTAGGTTCGGCGATAACCCATTTACATATTGGAGAAGGAGACCATAATCTAGTTTATACTGGAGATTTTAAGTTTGGTAGAAGTAGACTGCTTGAACCTGCAACCTACATTTTCCCAAGAGTTGAAACATTGATTATTGAGAGCACTTATGGAGCGCCCACAGATATTCTTCCACAAAGAATCGAGGCTGAAGGGAGACTAATAGAAGTTGTAAGCCAAACTATAAGTAGAGGAGGTAAAGTTTTAATTCCAGCACTCTCCGTTGGACGTGCACAGGAGATAATGTTAGTTTTAAATGAAGCTTTCAGAATGAAATATTTGCCTCCGCTTCCAGTCTTCATAGAGGGATTAATTCAAGAAGCCACAGGAATCTATACAACATTTCCTGAAGGATTGTCAAGGATTCTGAGGGAAAGAATTCTGAAAGGAAATGACAATCCATTTATAAGTGAATATTTCCACCTTGTACCACCTTCAGCAAACAGAGAGGAAATCGTTGAAGGTGATCCATGTATAATCGTAGCGACCTCTGGAATGCTTACAGGCGGACCTGCATTAGAATATTTCAAACTGATGGCTCATGACGAGAGAAATTCAATAGTCTTCGTTTCATACCAGATTGCAGGAACACTTGGTAGAAGAGTTCTAAGCGGCGTCAAGGAGATTCCAATATTTACAGGTACTGGGAAGAGTGAGATGATAAAGGTGAATTTAAGGGTTTTCTCCATACAGGGATTTTCAGGTCATAGTGACAGAAGACAACTTCTAGGCTTCATGAAAAGGATAACTCCGAAACCGAATAAGGTCTTGGTCTGTCATGGTGAAGAAGCTAAAGCAGTCAATCTAGCCGAAACCTTCAAGCAAATATTCAAGGTTAACGCTTATGCACCGCACAACCTCGAAGCAATAAGGCTGAAATGATCATCTCAAAGTTTTAATTAGATTCCAAAGTTTATCTCCCACGTAATGTAAATTTTCGATGGCTTTACCCTTTCTCATTCTCCTAACTTCACATGATGGTATGAGGGCTCTTCCAACTGCTATTACCTTTCCATGCCTCTCCTCTTCGACGGCTACTATGTCCTTCAATTCAAATTTCCCTATAACTTCAACTATTCCAGGTATCATTACATCGGCTCCATTAACTATGTAGGGTACTGCCCCTACATCTACAACTACCTTAGGCATCTTTCCAGACATTTCATTTAGAATGTTTATGGTTGGAATGACCGTGTTATCCTTAAATTTTATTGTGACAGGTTTTCCATTTATGATATTAATCTCTATATTACCGTTTAGGATCACTCTTTCCACCCTTACCTTTCTCTCTCCAATTCCACTGAAGACTCCTGGATATAGTCTCCGCAGATCTTCGATCAATTTTCTCGCTAACTTCTCTTTCAACATGTATCTGTGCTTAACTCTCATAGACATCTGCCTTATCAATCCCCAATTTACAACCGTTACTTTTAAATTATACTATACTACTTACCATGTCAGTAGATAAGGTGATGATCTTGGCCGAACTTACAACAACGGACTTACTCACCAAAGCTTTAGGAGGACTAGTCTTCGTAAAATTGAAAGGCGGTAAATCTTTAAGAGGAATTTTAAAAAGCTTTGACCAGCATCTTAACCTCGTATTGGAAAACGCTGAAGAACTTAGCGGTGACGAAGAATCGAAGAAGCTGGGAACATTAATCATTAGAGGAGACAATGTGGTTTTAATCTCACCGACATCCATGTAGAAGGTGGTTAAATGACTAAGGGTACAACTTCGTTTGGTAAGCGAGGAAGGAGGAAAACGCATATAAGATGTAGAAGATGTGGTAGACATTCATATAATGTTAGAAAGAAATATTGCGCTGCATGTGGTTTCGGCCGTTCAAGTAGAATTAGATGTTATTCATGGGCAAATAAAAAGTTTAACAGGGTTAGAGTAAAATAAAGATACTTTTAATGGCATTAAGTTTAAAGTTGCATAAATATTACGTCATTCATCAGTTTTGGAGGTTATAAATAGAAGCACTCCTACTGCCCCAATTAGCGATGCAGCTATGAAAGGTATTCTAGGTGAAATTATCCATAGAACGCCTCCAAGCAGCGATGCAGGTATAACTGCTATGCTTCGAATAAAATAGTATAAGCCTATTATTTTGCCTTGATGTTCTCCTTCAGCTAAGTCGACTATAAGCGCCTTTCTTGCAGGTTCTCTTAAGGTATAAACTGTAAGTGACGCTGGAAATAAAGTGAAAAATGTAAAGGTTAATGTTACAAATATCTTTCTGCCATAGATATCAGCCAATTTGCTGCTGGAAGATATGAAAGTATAGATGTGATCATCTGAATTGATATCATCAATCCATAATATACGGGTGAAGCTCCAATAACATTATAACACATATAGAACAACATATACTTTGATCATATTGCTTGCAAGTCTAGCCATTATATCTGCCGGCAACAATTTCTTCAATGAAATCTTTATCTCTCGCCATAGCTCCACTACATTTATGGCTTCTCTTTCTCTCACTCTTCCAGCTTCAGTATAATATTTTCTTTGAAAAATTATAGCTAATATTGCCAGCACTATTGAGACTGTGAAAACTATCTTTATCTCCACATTTATTCCATAAACTTCAATAAGATGGCCTCCTATGGGTGGTGCAATTATTATAGGTATCTTTCTAAGGATTGATTGGCTGCTGAAGCCTGTAGCTCTTCTAGATCTCCTTAAAGTTTCACCGATAAGTGAGAATATGGCGGGAGTAGACATACTCTTCCACATAAGAACGAAGATTGATCCTAGGAGAAAAATGCTCCAATTCTGTGCAAAAATGTAAATAAATAAGCCTGTTACAGATAGAAGGGTGCATAATATCAGCGCTTTTTAGAACCTAGTCTATCTGTTAAGACGCTGCTCAAATAATGATATAATGCGGATATTAACAATTGAATTGAACCGTAAAGGCCTATGATTAATGCTGAAGCATTAAGATATTCAAGATATTTGGGTATATATCTACTCCACAGCTGCTTCCCAGAGGTGATCATTAAAACAGCCAGCATCATCAATAGAACGTCATGTTTAAGTCCAAACCAATCTAAAGCCCTCCTAACAGTGGCTCTATATCCTTTCAGCCTCACATCTTCTTTCTGCATGATACTCGCTTCTATCGGAATCTTACAGTTGTTATATTAGTGTTTCAGCAGTTCATATAATACTTAGCATCTCGGCATAAATTTATGAGAAAATTTCTCTAAACACTGAATGGTCTTATAACATGTGATAATATTTCCCATATTGAATTTACAACTGTTCTATATTTGTAATAAAGAATTATAATAGAGAAGGATGAAGATTTTCATTTTACATTTTATAGGATAAGAGCGGACATAAATATTTAGAATAGATAGTATTCTTGAAGTGAGAGCACGTTTGGCTTCTTTCTCAAGTGTTTTAAAGCGTTGATCAGTGAAGAAGCCAACTCAACTGTTGTAATTATTGGTATGTTATATTCGGCGGCAACTCTTCTAATCATGTAGCCGTCAGAGTCCTCTTGTGAATTTTTGGCTGGAATGCTTATAACCAAATCTATTTTTCTCTGAGATAATAGTTGAATTGGATTAGGATTTTTATCCGTCTCAGTTACCTTGTGCAATATTATTACCTCTTTTATTCCTTCATTCTTTAAGGTTTCAGCAAGACGTTTAGACACATAGATCTTGAAGTCCATATTCCTTAAACTGGTTACTAAAGGTATAATTTCCTTCTTCGATTCATCTTCAACATGTATGAGAATATTTCCTCCATATTTTGGTATGTTATATTCGGCTGCTTGCAGAGCCTTTACCAATGCATCGAAGAAATCTTCGCCTAGACAGGCAACTTCACCTGTACTTCGCATTTCTACTCCAAGTTGAGGATCTGCACCATTTAAACGCATAAAACTAAACTGGGGAACTTTAACGCCGACATGGCGGATTGTTTCTGGTCGGTGTATCATTAATTCTTTAAACTTTCTTCCAAGCATTGCTAGGATGGAGAGTTCCATGAGGTTTACTCCTATAGTTTTACTTACAAAAGGCATAGATCTTGAAGCTCTCAAATTACATTCTATAACGTAAACTTTGCCATCCCTAATCATGTATTGTATGTTAAATGGCCCTATAATTTTAAGATGCTTCGCTATTTTATATGTGTAATCTTCTATTGTTCGTAGAGTTTCAACTGGAATTGTTTGTGGAGGTATAATCATGATTGCATCTCCACTGTGAACTCCTGCATTTTCTACATGTTCTATTATGGCTCCTATGAATACGTCTTCACCGTCTGCTACACCGTCTACATCAACTTCTTTCGCATCTTCAATAAACTTCGATATGACAACTGGATGTTCACGTGAAACTTTCGCTGCCAATTTAAGATATTCTTCAAGCTCATTTCTCGAATATGCTATTTTCATACCTGATCCTGATAAAACATAGCTCGGCCTGACCAGGACTGGATAACCTATTTTTTCCGCAAATTTAATGGCTTCATTTAGGGTTGTTAGCTTGCTCCATTCCGGTTGAAGGATTCCAAGCTCTTCTAAAAGTTGACTGAACTTTGAGCGGTCTTCAGCTTTATCTATACTTTCGGCAGATGTACCTAAAAGTCTAACTCCAAGTTTTACAAGTTTTAGAGCCATATTATTTGGAATTTGGCCGCCGACACTTACGATAATTCCCATGGGATTTTCTTTTTCATAAATATCTAAGACGCGTTCTAGCGTCAACTCTTCGAAATAAAGCTTATCACATATGTCATAGTCTGTTGAAACAGTTTCAGGATTACAATTTATTATAATAACCTCTTTTATACCATGTTTCTTGAGAGCCCAAGCCGCATTTACTGCGCACCAGTCAAATTCGACGCTTGAACCTATTCGGAAAACTCCCGCACCCAAAACTATAATTTTGCTGTCGAATGATTTGAAATTTATATCATCTTCTGTTCCACCATAAGTTACATAGAGATAGTTCGTCTTTGCTGGCCATTCTGCAGCCAGCGTATCTATCTGCTTAATCACAGGAACTATGCCTCTTCTTTTTCTCCATTCTCTTATTGTTAGCTCATCTTTGCCTAAGTAATCTGCAATTTGCTTGTCTGAAAAGCCTAGACGTTTAGCCTCTTTTATAATTTTGAAGGCTTCTTCACTATTAATGTCTAAAGTTTTCAGTTTTCTCTCCATTTCAACAATATTTTTTATTTTATATAGAAACCATGGATCCACGCCGCTTAAACGATATATCTCATCTATAGGTATTCCCATCTTTATTGCCTTAACTATTTTGAATAATCGCTCATCCGTTGGTTTCGCTAAGGCCTGCTTTAATGATTGTATTGATTCAGTTCTATAATCTTCACCGTTGCCTACAAGCCCTATCTTTCCAATATCGAGCATTCTAACTGCTTTTTGAAGAGCTTCTTCGAAGCATCTGCCAATGGCCATTACCTCTCCAACAGATTTCATTTGGGATCCTAGATGTCTATCGACACCTTTGAATTTCTGGAAATCCCATCTCGGAATCTTGACAACTATATAGTCTAAGGATGGCTCAAAACAGGCTGTTGTTATTCCAGTAACCTTATTCACAAGTTCTGGAAGCAAGTAGCCTATTGCCAGTTTAGCCGCTATATATGCTAGTGGGTATCCAGTTGCTTTGCTCGCTAGAGCCGAACTTCTAGACATTCGGGCGTTAACTTCGATGATGCGGAAATCCTCGGAATGTGGATGCAATGCCCACTGAATGTTGCATTCGCCAACTATTCCAAGTCTTTGAATAACTTTTATTGACGCTGAACGGATAAGGTGATACTCCCTATTTGTCAACGTTTGAGAAGGCGCTACAACAATTGAGTCACCAGTATGAATACCCATTGGATCGAAATTTTCCATATTGCAAACAGTTATACAGTTGTTGGCTCTATCCCTCATAACTTCATATTCTATTTCTTTCCATTTACCGACATATTCTTCAATTAGCACTTGAGAGATCATACTTTGGGCTAAGGCTTTAGCTGCTAATCGCTTTAATTCTTCAGCATTATAGGCAACGCTGGAACCTTTTCCTCCCAAAGTGTAGGCTACCCTTAATATAACTGGATAACCTATTTCCTCCGCTACTTTTAGGGCTTCTTCAACTGAGGTAGCGGATTTACCTTTAAGGGTAGGAATGCCTGTCTTAATCATCGCTTGCCTAAATAACTCTCTGTTTTCAGTCATTTCGATGGCGGATATGGGTGTTCCTAAAACTTCAACTCCATATTTTTCGAGTATACCCTTCTTTGCCAATTGAACTCCACAATTTAGAGCTGTTTGTCCTCCGAAGCCGAGCAGTATTCCGTCAGGTCTCTCCCTCTTAATAACTTCCTCAACATAACTAGGTTTAACTGGGAGAAGGTAAACTTTCCCTGCAAGTTTTGGATCAGTCTGTATAGTTGCTACGTTTGGATTGACAAGAACAGTTTCTATCCCTTCTTCTCTCAACGCTTTGAGGCATTGGCTTCCAGAATAATCAAATTCTGCTGCTTCACCGATTTTTATTGCCCCGCTTCCTAGAATTAAAACTTTTTTTATCCATTCAAACTTCGGCATCCATTACCCTCCTATAAGAGTTATAAACTTGTCAAAGAGAAACTCAGTGTCATAGGGGCCTGGACTTGCTTCAGGATGAAATTGAACTGTAAAAATGGGTTTTTCCCTATGTTTTAAACCCTCAATTGTACGGTCATTTACATTTATAAACCAAACCTTCAGTTCCGTTTCTTTCAAAGATTCTGGATCCACTGCGTAACCGTGGTTCTGAGTCGTTATATAACATCTGTTAGTTTCAAGGTTGAGGGCCGGCTGATTCTGAGAGCGATGACCATACTTCATTTTATATGTATCTGCACCTAGGGCCAATGCCACTATCTGATTTCCAAGACATATCCCCATGAGGGGATATCCCTCATTTATGAGCTCCCTAACACACTCTATGGTTTCTAAGCATTTTTTAGGGTTTCCAGGACCATTGCTTACCACTATTCCAACAGGTTTATACTCTCTTATCTCTTCGGCTGGATAATTATATGGGACACGTATAACCTTCAATCCACGTTTAACAAGGTTTCTTATTATGCTGTTTTTGACTCCGCAGTCGATTAGGACAACAACATTTTTCCCCTTGGAATTATAGCATTTTGGATGTTTTATTGAGACTTCGCTGACCAAATTTCTTAAGTTTGGATCTGGAATATTAGTAACTTCTTCTAAGAGCTTTTCGATTTCAGGTTCTTCTCCTTCATCGAATACTTGAAGTATTCCACGCATGACACCGCTGATTCTTAGCTTTTTCGTAAGCATCCGTGTATCCACTCCATAAATTCCGGGAATCCCCTCCTCTGTAAGCCATTTATCTAAAGTTTTTTTAGAAGTCCAATGGTGAGGATTTCTGCAAAGTTCATGAATTACAAGTCCAGCAACCTTAATTCCATCAGATTCGAAGTAGAGTGGTAATTCTGTATTTGAATATGCTGGAACACCATAGTTACCTATTAGTGGATAGGTTAGCGTTAGAATTTGACCATAATAGGAAGGATCGGTCAAGGATTCTATGTAGCCAACCATTGATGTTGAGAAGACCACTTCTCCCGCTACTTTCTTGGTTGCTCCAAAGCCGAAGCCGACGAAGAAGGTTCCATCTTCTAAAACTAGTACTGCCTTTCTTTCTTGGGGCGCATTCTCCCTATTCAGAAGCCCTAACAAGCTTCTACACCATTCTTTTTAAATTTTTCTGCAATAGTATTTTGCATAATTTTCGAAATTATCTCGTCAAGTTTCCTCTGGGCATTCGTGATTTTCATCTCTGTTTCTGCTATCTGTTTTTTCATTGATGCTAAGAAGTCTCTTCTAGAATTAAGCATTCTTTGAACTTCGCTTGGAGAAGGTCCACCTCGAATGCGGTGAGCTTTAATAAAGCCGATAACATCGACAGTTGTTTTTAAATCATTTATGCTAATCTCTATTGGCTTGTTAGCGATCTTCTTGATAATTTCTCCGAGCATTTCTGGAGTTGCATCATTTATGGTAACTTTTTTCTTCTCCAGCTGTCTTACAAATGCTCCGACAATTTTATGAGCTGTTCTGAAGGGAACTCCATATTTTTGGAATATTATTTTCACAAGTTCAGTTAGTGTTGAGAATGTTAAGATCGAGTTTTCTACGTTTTGTTCTTTGGGGTTACAAAGCATTATTAAATCGGATAATATGCTGAGCGCTTTTTTAACTTTTTGAAATGATTCCCACATTTTCGGAGTAACTTCTTGAAAGTCGAGATTATAGCTTGATGGCAGAGATTTTAGGGTTAATGCGCAGGCTGTGAAATTGCCTATTATGTGACTCATCCTTGCACGGATAATCTCAAGGACATCGGGATTCTTTTTCTGCGGCATTATACTGCTGGTGGAACAGAATTCGTCCGGTAACTCTATTAAATCGAATTCGGGAGTACTCCAAATTATTAAGTCTTCAACTAAGCGGGTTATGTCAACGGCTATTATCGATAAAATTCCAAGCGATTCTAGAACAAAGTCACGGGTACCTACGGCATCAATGGAATTTTCAAGAAGAGCATCAAAGCCTAAAAGCTCTGCAACTCTCTCCCTGCTTATGGGAAAACTCGTTGTAGCTAAAGCTGCAGCACCCATGGGGCAACAGTTAACCCTAGCATAGCATTCTATAAGTCTCTGTAGATTTCTCTGGAAAACGTCGAATTGATATAGGAGGTAATGAGAGAAAGTTATTGGTTGAGCTGGCCGCAAATGAGTATATCCAGGAATTATCGTTTCAACATGTTTTTCCGCTTTCTTTAGAAGACTCTCTTGAAATTCAAGTATGAATTTCATCAATTCTGTTAATTCTTTGCGTAGCGCCATTCTAATGGCGGTTGCAACTTGGTCGTTTCTACTTTTTGCTATGTGTAGGTTCTCTCCAATCTTTCCAGCTGTTTTGACCACTTCCTCTTCCACATAAACATGGATATCCTCTGAGCAGTGTTTTATTTTTGCACTAGACTTCAACTTTTCTAGGGCTTTAAGAAGTTTTGCTCCCTGTTTAATTTCCATGATTCCCTGCTCAATTAGCATTACTATATGTGCTTCATTTATTTCAATTACATGTTTTAAAAGTTTCTCATCATCTTTTATTGAGGAAATAAACTGTATAACGTCTCTTCTAGATGATTTTAATCTTCCATTTTTAAAGAGCATGCTCATGGTATTTCCCTTCTACTTTTCCAGTTTCATTTTAAGAAGGTTGAAAGTTACTGATTGGAGCCCCCAAAGTTCGATGAAGCCATATGCCAAGAATTGGTTGAATGTAGATCCTACCTCGTAAGTTGCCAATTTCAGATCGTAAAGCGCGTAAGGTGAGGAGCGTCCAACCACTCTGAGACTTCCCTTATGTAGTTTCAATTTAACCTCGCCGCAGACACGCTTCTGCGTCTTATCGATGAATGCTTCAAGATCGCTTCTAAGCGGGTCTACCCATAAACCAGAGTATACGAGAAAGGTCCATTGTAAATCTACATATTTCTTAAATGCAAGTTCATGGCGAGTTAAAACCATTTTTTCCAAGTCTTTATGAGCTTCTATAAGAATAGTGGCGGCTGGACATTCATAAATCTCTCTCGATTTCAATCCTACAATTCTATCTTCAATATGATCTATACGTCCAATTCCATGCATACCTCCAATTTTATTTAGCGTTGTAATCAGTGAGATTGGATCCATTTCATTTCCATTTAATGCGCAGGGAATACCGTTTTCAAATTTTATTGTGATATATTCATGTTTGTTTGGACATTTTTCCGGCGGCGATGTCCATTCAAAGATTTCTTCAGGAGGCTCATGGTCTGGATGTTCAAGTATGCCGCATTCAATGGAGCGTCCCCAAAGGTTTTGGTCAACACTATATGGATTTTCATAGTTTAGAGGGATAGGTATATTTCTCTTCTCTGCATATTTTATCTCTTCATCGCGTGTCAGCTGCCATTCTCTAACTGGAGCTATTATCTTTAGGTTTGGTGCAAGCGATTTTATCGTTACATCAAAGCGAACCTGATCGTTTCCTTTGCCGCTGCATCCATGTGCAATTGCTGAAGCATTTTCTTTCTTTGCAACTTCAACGAGTTTGGATGCTATTAATGGACGTGAGAGAGCACTGCTTAAAGGATATTTTTCTTCATAAAGCGCGTTTGCTTTTATAGCTGGGAAAACATAATTAAGGATAAATTCACGTTTTGCATCTATTTTATAATGCTTTACTGCGCCGAGCATAAGTGCTTTCTCTCTTATAGCTTCAAAGTTTGCTGCTTGGCCTATATCCACTGTTAATGTTACTACGTCAGCATCATATTTCTCTTGAAGCCACTTTATCATTATAGATGTATCTAGTCCGCCTGAATATGCCAATACAATTTTCTCTTTCGACATGGCGCATCGCATGTGGTATTTACGCAATTTTTATATACTTTTCGGTCTAAATATGTCAAAAAATAATTGAGATGACCAAAATGGATAAAAGTATATCTAAAATTGTTCAAGAATTGATAGATGAAGATCTTTCCCTTCAATGCGCCCTCAACAAAGGCTATGGAAATTATAGCGCCATTGCAAGGATGCTTAAACCTATAGTTGAAGAAGTGTTAAACCGAAAAGTTAAACTTGAAAGCGTGATTACAGCGGTAAAACGTGCCAGCACCATCTACAGGGCTGAATATAATAGAGACATCATAGAGGTTATTGCGAAAAGCATTATACATTTAAGAACGGATATAGCGAAAATCTCCGCGGAAAAAACCAGAAAAAACCTTAAATTGGTTAGAAGAATGCTAGAAGAGTTTGCACATGAAGAATATGTTCAGATAATAGAGGGAATGAAGACCATTACCTTGATTTTCGATCAAAGATTAACAGATAAAATTCGTTCAGAATTTCCATTGGAAAACATTACTGAAAAGAAAAACAACCTGGTAGCTATTATTATTACAAGTCCTAAAAAGATCATTGAAACTCCCGGATGCATTGTATCCTTTTATAATGCCATTTCGAGAAAGCATATAAATATTGAGGAAACCCTGAGTTGTTCAACTGAAACTATTTTAGTTTTACAATTAAAGGATGTTGGAAAAGCGTTAACAGCATTAACCGACCTCATTTCAGAAGCTAGGATAATAAGTAGAAAACTGCGGAAAACACAAAACAATACTTGATACAAATAATTTGGTCATTTAATTCTTTTAACCACTTTTAAGTAAAGAAATGTATACAGCACATTCTCAAATTGTTAAATTAAACTCAACCTTAATATGGAGTCTTTGATCCTGCAAAATTTGGCTAGAAATTATATGGTGTAACGTGTGAAAACCCGTTTTCAGTATAAATCTACAATTTTAGAATGGTGGACCGGGCGGGATTTGAACCCGCGACCCCCTGCGTGCAAGGCAGGTGCTCTTCCAGTCTGAGCTACCGGCCCTCAACACAATAAAGACATAACATAAGATAAAATTTTCCGCTTAAAATGGTGTTCTCATTTGTGGAAGAGCGTAGGAAATTGTAGGAATATAATTTAGAGAAGTTTATTATAGAGTTCAAAATGTTTTCTTGCAGAATTTGACCATGAAACTTTCTTTGCATAATCTTTCACTCTGGAAATAATGTGATCTCTAAATTGTTCATCGAACAGTAGTCTATAAGTGAGTTTAACCATTCTTTTAAAGTCATTGGGGAGAACTGTTAACTCATCTGAGATTTCTTCACTCACCTCCTCAAATTTCGGTATCCTTGTTACGATAAAAGGTTTACCGGCTCCAATCGCTACTTTAAGTATTCCACTGGTCGACCAGTTGAACTGTGTATATAGGAGTAATATTAAATCCGCTGAGTAGATATAATATGAAAGCTCTTCTCTAGATAGATTCCTCCTTGTGACGAGTACATGCTTCTTCAAATTATATTTTTCTATGAGTTTTAAGCATTCATAGGCATACTGTATATTTTTACGTTGAAACTCTTTAGGATGAACCCAGCCTGCAATGGCAAGTCTGAAATTTTCAGTATGTTTAAGCAGTTCTTTGCAAAGCCTTATTGCAAGTTTAGTTCCCTTGGTTCTATGGATAAATCCTGGAACCACAATTAACTTAATGTTCAATGGTAAATTGAGGAGGCTTCGAGCCTGTTCCAAATCAATATCAGAAGTAAATTTAAATGCTCCTAGTCGAATTACGCTTATCTTATCTTTAGGTACTCCTTGCCTCATTAAAACATGCTTCATAGAGTCGGTATGGACAATTATATGATCAGCATATGAAGATATTATTCTATTATACTCTTCAATATCGTATCCTTTCACTTTGAAGTCCACGGTCTCCCTTGTATGAATGGTGTGGAAGGTCACTACTATCCTGGAGTTCAATTTTTTAGAAAATTTTATAATGTTTAACAATCTGTCATCTGCACCGAATATTCCGAAGCTGTGCTGTATGTGGATTATATCGGGTTTTAGGATTTGAAGGGTGTTAATTATCTCTCTGCCATTATAGTTTTTCCTATCAAAAACCGGATATACTTTAATTCTTTTAGAACTGCTTTTCGCTTCATGTTCAGCTATTACATCGATGTATATATCACCGTATAGGTTAGTTAATTCTTTTACTAAACTTTCAGTGTAATCGCCTATGCCACAAACAGTTGGTGGATATGAAGATATATAGCATATTCTCATTTTACATCGTCCCCCAAAAATTTTGAAAAATTTAAGCAGAATTCCTCGCTTTCAGCCAGCGAAGCAAATTGTAATAGGCTTCTATCTTTGAAATTGATTTCGCATCTTTGGGTGCAGGTTTTTTCATGTAGAAAGCGTTTATCTCATATAATGTCCCTTTAAAGCCTTGTTCTACGGCTATCTTTCCAAGCCTTATTAGATCGACTAGCTGTCCTGCTAGTGCAGGACTGTCATTCATTCTTAAGTTTAAATATAGATCGTCTGTTAATCCATTGAATGTTAAATATTCCATGTGAAGAGATACGAATTTCTTATCTCCGAGAGGGGCTAGATAGCCTGTCGGTTTAATGAAATGGGGAGCATCATAACCTAGAATATCCTTAACTATGCTGCTTTTAGTTCTCTCCTTCATCAAGTTTTTCTTCGGCAAGGTTAAAGCTAGAAAATCTAAGTTGCCTCCGATATTGAATTGAACTATAAAGTTAACTTTTCTATTACGTTCAGCCATATGCTCCAATAGGTCGCATGTAATAGGAGTGGCACCTGTGGCGCCGTCATCGCCGAGGATTAGTGAATGTGTCTCACTGTAAAGAGATATGAAGGCTGGATCGTTTGCTAGGGGAGTAGGTATCACATTTATGAAGGATATTTTCTTCCCACTTTCCATGGCATATTTATATGCAGTGTAGGCATAGAACTGTGAAGCCGTAATCTTCGCCTTATCATTTTTCATTATAATTTCCTTGAGTCTTGAAGGTTCCTCAAATGGGATACCATACTCCGTGGTTATAACATTTACGATTATATCTGGGTCTAGACTTTTCCATTCTTCCACTAGGTGTTTGCATGCTCCTGTAAGGGGCATTGTGGAATCTAATCCTTCAACATTGCTGATTAATCCTCGGACGCTTCCTAAATGTACTCCCATCTTGACCCTTAAGTTTTCAAGAACTGTCGGTATATGTATTTCAGATTTGAGAAGCTTTTCAGCTATTTCAAATATTGATCGCCCTATTTTTTCCCTGTCTACATCATAGCTTTCAACGATAACTATATCTTTAATATCATATGGAAGTTTGAAGTTGGCTAACGGTACACCGTATGGTGGTAGTTCTCCATTCTTTATTCTTTCCAATCCGACTGCGAGATGTGTGGCAACCATACCCTGCCCAAGTAATATTACCTTAATCATTCATCACACCTCCTCTGAGAAGTTTAAAGTGGGAGATTTGGATTAAAAGAGAAAGCCTCAAGGTCAAAACAGAATATCGTCTACTATAGATTAGAACTTCTTAAATGTAAATTTAACTCTAAAAATTTCAATATAACATAAATATATGTTAAAATTGATATTAGAAATAAAGATGCATAAACATGGTTAAAGATGCAGCCGAGGGAGATTACGAGAAGCCTAACATCTCTTGAGGCTATGTTTGGAACTCTTCCAACAGTGGAGGGGTGAAGTTTAAAGAGCTCCATACCTTTCGAATGAATATAGCTTACCATTAGGCTACCGCTTACGCATGCAAAAGATAAACAGAGAAGATCATAGTTAACACTGCTGAGACCATTTAACAGGTATATGGTTGCTCCTAAAACGATGATAATGTCGGCCAATCGATCTAGAATGGAATCGAAAAAAGCACCTAGACTGCTTGAAATTTTTAGGGCTCTAGAAAGTTCACCGTCAACACCATCTATAATTGATGATGTTTGAATTAAGATACCGGCAAGAATTGAATTTTTCAGATATAAACATAGAAAAGCTGAAACTGAGAGGAAAAATGAGAATAGTGAAATCTGATTTGGAGTGACAGGTATATTGTATTTTAATATTAAACGAGTAATTTTAGCAGAAATCTTTCTGTTTATCTTCCTAGAAACAGGGCCGTCAAACCTTTTACCTGTTATCACTACGCCCATATTTAGCTTCCTCCCAGAGGGTCTTCACTATCTTTAGGAGATTGTTTTTCATGCCGTAAAGAAGTTCAACGTAATCGGTATAGGTGTCCATTTCAGTCCAAGGAATACCTGAGACATCACAGATTTTCACACTTAAACCATATTTAACAGCTGCTAAAATCAAATCTGAAAGAGGTAGATACATGTCGAGATCTCTGAGAGCTAATTCGTCGACCACATTTTTCCCCACTATCATAACTCCAACATCTATGAAGTTGAAGCTTGATATCCCCTTCCCGATCTCCACAACTTTACCCTCAGAGTCAGCTAATATTCTCGTCGCCTCATTTAGATCAACATATATTGGAGATGAATCTCCGCCTAAAAGTATATCAATAAAGCTACAATGTTCGAAACATTCAATTAAATTCAGAGGAATTTCAATGGGATATATATGATCAGCCATAGAGACAAGTGCATACTCATCTGAAATGTTCTTAAGCGCTAGGATTAAGCTGTAACCGTTCTCCAGTTCGGGATGTCTATTAGTTATAAGGTTGACTTCAACATTGGAAAAATTGTTTTCAATTAAGTTTGAGGCATAATCATAGTATTTTTCAGCTACAACTATGGTGAAATGTTCGATACCGGCAAGTAGAAGCGAATTTATGGGATAAGAAATTAAGGGGAAACCTCCAACATTCAAAGCAAACTTCGGAACCTTTATTCCAGCACGTTTAAGTCTTGAGCTTAAACCTGAAGCTAATATAATTGCTTCCCTAATCATTCCGAAAACCCCCTTAAAAGTAAAAAATTTTTCAATAAATATTTAAAAAGAGGAAATATTACAATTTGTTTCTAAATTCTAAATACTAAATTTAGCAGGCAACTTATATTTTTAACGGTTCCAAAACCGCGTATAATTGGGTAAACCAAATGAGTGGAGGCCTGGGGCGGGATTTGAACCCGCGACCCCCGGTTCCACAGACCGGTGCTCTAACCAAACTGAGCTACCCAGGCCGAGGTCTTCGCAATATATTACGAGGAAACAGCTATAAATTTAATTCTCACAGCTTCAAAGGAAGAATGAAAGGGCAATAGTAAGAGTGATAATATCTATAGATAATCCTTCAAACAATAGGATTATTCTGAGCGGCGGAGAGGGTAAAATCTATCTTAACAGGAAATATTTAGCATCATTCACCCTATATGTTGGGGAAGGAATTTTAATTTCCATGGGAATTCATAATTTCACAATAACAGGTTCAGCTAGCATATCAAACCCGTATTTTAGAATTTTAGATAAAGCGTGTAGTGAAGGCAACGTTTCATGGTATGTTGAGGTATGGATTCATTTCAGAATAGATTCACATAACGATCGTTAAAAGTGTTGGCAAATTTGGGTGAGCAATATGAAAATTGAAAATTTAGTTCTCGTCATCGCTACATCCTTATTCATCTCTTCAGGATACATATATAGTTATGTTTATCTTTATAATCCTCTAACTGTGAAGATTTTATTTGGACTTGCTGGAGGAATAATGCTCGGATTATTTATCTATGAAGTGAAGCAGGCAATAGTGGTAAGTTTTGCTACACTTTCATCGGTATTGATGATCATAATGTTTATATTGTCGTTGCCTGCAACTTTAGACATCATAAATGATCCTGGATTAGCGAACCTTTTCATAATCTCTACTGTTAAAGCAGGAATTTCAGACATTATTTTTCTATTCCCCTCACTAATAATAAGTACGATAATAATTAGTTTGATAAAGGAACGCAACATCTCTCCTAAGATTAAAAATAACGTGAAAGTTGAAGAAATATTATTGGCATAAAAATTATGGTTCAAATTTTAGAAAATCTAAAATTTAAACGCGCAATTTACTATATTTGGTGTTGCCATTGAAATTAGGTCTTCACATATCTATTTCTGGAACGATAGATAAATCGGTGGATAGAGCATATGAAAAAGGTTGTAATACATTTCAGATATTTACTAGGAATCCTCGTGGATGGCGTTCAAGAGAGCTGAGAGAAGAAGAGGTTGAAGCGTTTATAGAGAAAGTGAAAGCATATGGAATGGATCCGGTGTTCGGTCATATGCCATATTTGCCCAATCTAGCTTCTCCTAGGGAGGATGTTTATAAAAAATCTGTGAATTCATTGATAAGCGAGCTGAATAGATGCTGGAAACTTAAAATTCCATATTTGGTTACACATTTAGGAAGCCATCTTGGCGCCGGAAAAGAGGAGGGATTTAGGAGAATAATCAACGCTATTAATTTTGCATTTTCAAATGATAAGGGAGAAGTGATGTTGCTTTTGGAAAATACTGCTGGAACTAAGAATAGTATGGGAGGAGCCTTTGAAGATATCCAATATATCATTGAACATATAGAACATGCGGATAGGGTTGGAGTCTGCTTTGATACATGCCATGCATTTGCTGCAGGCTATGATTTAAGAACACGGGAAGCTTTAGAAGAAACTCTGAAGAAGTTTGATGAAATAATTGGCTTTGAAAAGTTGAAGATTGTACATTTAAATGACTCTAAAGGTGATTTAGGTTCACGTATAGATAGGCATGAACATATCGGTATGGGAAGAATTGGTGAGGAAGGTTTTAAACAAATTTTGAGGAGCAGATTAGTTGAATATCCACTCATTTTGGAGACACCTATAGATAAGAGAAGAAGTGATGTTGAAAATCTTAACAAGGTTAGGGAACTTGCACGACTAAAATAGAATTCGAGAAATTATGAGGGGGTCCTCTATCAGTGATTAGAACATTTATTTTTTCGAGTGCCGATGTTATCCATCTCATGGCCATCACCTCTTCTTCTCACAATTCCATATAGTTAAATGTGAGAAGAAAGATATGAAATTTTCTCATATTTCTTAAAAATAAATTATGAGAAAGTTTTTATATAAGAGATTCACGAGCAAGTTAACGATTAGAAATTAAATTTAGGTGATGGAAATGGCTGAAAAGAGGAGAGAATACGTTATCAAACTTGTACCTGAGGAGAGGAGAGTAGACGTTATATTCACCGGCTCTTACATGAATTTTAGAAATGTGAAGTTAGCGCTATTGGAGATTAAGGAGTATATCGGTAAGGGGTATCGTGTGAAACTTAAAGGATATTCGCATCGACATAGCAGTGATCTAGATGCCTTCTTCTTCGCTCTAAAAATAGTAGGCTATGAAGATAAAATAGTTTTTGAGGAGAAGGCGCGATATAGTAGATCTAAGAGGAAAGCTATGATGAACAGGGCGATTGATCTTTGGGAAAGAGGGATCCCTGTTAAAAGAATTTCCGAAGAATTGAACATTCCATTAAAGACTGTTTATAGGTGGATTAGTAAAAGGAGAAAATAGATGGATTACCAGACTTTTCTGAGAACTCTGAGTATGTTACCTCCTATTACTTTTTCAATCTCATAATTCGAATATCCATGTTTAACCAGCCATCTAACAATATTAATGAACTCTGAAGGATTTTCTAAACCATTTACGTAGGGCACTTCATCATATGGTGGAAGAGCATCTCTACTTGTGGTTATCGATAACTCTTCTCTAAAAATCTTATGTATAGCTACATGGTCGCCGAATATTGTATCTGGACCGAATGCAACATGGTCGATGCCTACAAGTTTAACGATATATTCAAAGTGTTCCATTACGGCGTCTATATCATGTCTCCGCCTCTTCAAAGTCAGAGTAGTATGTGGTGCCGCTTCAACTCCGAAGACGCCTCCTCTTTCAGCTAATGCTTGGATCACCTCATCCGGCTTCATTCTTCTAGAGGGCCATAAAGCTCTGGCACCTGCATGGGTTATGAATACTGGAAACCTACTGGCAGCTATAGCTTCTAAAGAAGCCTTGTCGCTTGCATGCGCTAGATCTATGGCTATTCCAAGCTTATTCATTCTATCTATCAATTTATATCCCATATCAGTTAAACCGATATCTTTCTTATCGGCTAACCCTGAAGCAAATAGATTACCCTGACTATACGTGATACCCATGCATCTTACACCTAGACCATATAGAACATCTATTCTGTCCAGATTGGAATCGATATTGGGAACACCCTCTAAATGTATAACGACTGCAATGCTTCCATCTTCATGGGCTTTTACAATATCATCCACTTTTTCAGCTATTTTTACAAAATTTTGATGTTTAACATCTGAGAGAAACATGCCGATTTGATGTATTATATTTATCCAAGCCCAGGGATTTTTCGCCTCTATTGAGCCAACCCCGTTGAATAGACCTGAGAAAACGCAGTCTAGACCTGAATGTGCAAGACCTTCATATGCAATCCACATTCTGCCTTTTCTAACGTAGTCCAATATTTCATTTATGTTTTTAGGGTAAACCTCCAGATGGTCGTGAAGTGAAATAACCATATATTTTTCTAATATTTCATCTACTCTTTCCTCTTCACTTTTACTTAGTGGAACTGTTTTGGATGGTACTCTTTTAACCTGTTCCACTAGAATGTAGGATTTATAGTCTATATTTTCCTCCAAGTATTGGTAAGATTTGTAGCCGTCATATTTTTTCTCTTTCATAGCTGTCACCAAAATAATTTAGTATGGAAATACTTAAAAGCGATCAGTTTTGGATTATTTAAATCAATTGTTTAAACAAATCGACGAATTTTCTCGCCACTTTTGTTGAACTATTCTTAGAGGCAAATTCTCTAGCTTCAGCTAATATTTTTCTCTTAACAGTTTCGTCTTCAATAAGCATTATTAACTTTTTCTTGAGATCCTCTATATCATGATATTTTACGATTGCTCCAAAACCTAAGTTATCGGTCGGTATGGTTTCAACATATCGCGTATTTGGAGTTACAATTGGAGTGGGGGCAACTATGGTTTGATAAACAGTTGACGAGACTACTACTTTTTCCGTTCTTCCCTTTGGGATTAAATGTACATTAGATCCTGAAATGTAGCTTAGAAGTTTTTCAAGAGGGGGACGCTCTTTGAACTGTAGGATCCAACTTGACTTTACGTTTAATTCACCATTAGATCTTACAATCCAGTATAATAGGTTAGAGGAATATCTGTTTCGTAGCGCCGTTAATGCTTTAATAAAATCCGAATATTCCCTTGAAGGTTGCCTGCCGAAGCTGAAAAATAGGATTTTACCTTCAGTGGATGGAGGTCTAATCTTTCTTTGAGGAGTAAAATTTGGGCAGGGATATGGAATGATTTTAACCAGTCTATTTCTCTTTATCTTCTCGTTCAAAACTTCAGTTAAATATCTTTTATCGAAGACTACTAGGGCGTCTATTTTGGCGTTAAGCATCCAGTAAACCTCTTCTCTGCAAGTGTTGTGGACTACGACTATAATTTTAGAGTTTAATTTATGGGTTAGCTTAGAGATGCTTTTTACGGGAAGTTTAATGTGGGATTGAATTATCAGTATGTCTGGTGCTTCTTCAATGATAGCTTTATAGTTAATCCAGCCTGCGCTATTCTCGTCAGGTTCAGCATAACATCTGATCACCCAGGGTTCATCAAATTTTTTGATCAATTTGTGATGCCAATCTTTCATTGCACTTTTCAATGTAGGTGCAAATACGCATAGGTCATATCCCATTTTAACTAGCTCTTTACTTAATAGTTCGGCGTGAACGGAAACTCCGCATGTAGCATTCCATCTCGAAATCATACCTATCTTCATCATGTAGATTTGATCATTCAACATAGCTATATATTCAACGTTAATATTAATATTAGAAGAATAAGTTAATTCAAAGATGAAGTTTAGAATTTGGTGGAGTGGTAATGTTGTGGGATGATTTTTCCGAAGTTGAAGTTAAAACACACACTGCACTCCACGTAGTTAAGGGGGCGATAAGGAAGGTTTTAGGTGCAAAGTGGACTGCTACCACATATGTGAAGGGAGATCATGGAAGAATAACAGTTCAATTCTATAGGAAACCATCGCAGGAGGAGATTAAAAGAATAGAGGAACTGTCAAATATGAAAGTTAAGGAGAATGTTCCTGTGGAGATCATTGAAATGGAAAGGGATAAGGCTGAAGAAAAGTTCGGAGATGAAATGTATGATTTATTTCCTATTCCAGAACATGTAAAAAAATTGAAGATAGTAATTATCGAGGGATGGAATATAAATGCATGTAATAAGCCTCATACGAAGAGGACAGGAGAAATAGGAAAGATAACTATAAGAAAAGTTAGGTTTAGGAGGAGGAAGAATCTTCTAGAGATAAGTTTTGATGTAGAGTAACAGTTATCTATCTAAGTGGAGAAGAAATTTAGCAATTTACTTATCCATGAAACTATAGGAAATTGAAATTAAATTTTTGAATTAGAGTTTTAAATTGAATTGCATTTTTTACCTTTAAGGGAGAAGTCAACGTGTTTACTATACTTTTAGTGTCCTTTAATCCACTTCCAGTTATTATGCAGACTATTCTCTCATCCCTATCGACTGCTCCCATATCTATTAATTTTTTCAATGCAGCTATTGAAGCTGCACTTGCAGGTTCTGCAAATATTCCCTCCTTTGAAGCCAGCATTTTCTGTGCGTTTAAAATTTCATCGTCGGAGACTGCTAGAGCTAAGCCTTCAGACTCTCTAAGCAATTTTAAAACTCTTTTACCACTCGCCAAATTTGGATTTGGATTTGAAATTGAATGTGCTATTGTATTGGAGTTTGGCCATGGTTTTGGAGTTGATTCACCTTTTAGAAAAGCCTCAACTATTGGTGCGCAACCCTCACTCTGTACACATATCATTTTGGGCAGCCTTTTTATTAAGCCTAGCTGATAGAATTCTTTGAAGCCTTTCCATATGGCACTTATATTTCCACCGCTACTTGTTGGTACAATTACATAGTCTGGTTGCTGCCAGTCAAGTTGCTCGCAGATCTCGTATGCTATGGTTTTTTGACCTTCAATTCTCTGTGGAGTATCAGACTGTATTGGATAAATAGGGTAATTTTTTGAGAGCCAGTATACCAGTTTATAAAGTTTTGGATATGGTTCTTCGATGAGAAATACTGTTGGTTCATGAATTAATATTTGCACTATTTTTTCAATTGGAGTATTTTTGGAGATCAGTATTATGCAGTGCATTTTTGCCTTTGCAGAGTAGGCAGCCATGGATGCTCCCATATTTCCGGTGGAAGCGCAACATACGGCTTTCGCTTTCAATTCCAGAGCCTTTGAAACTCCTACTGATGTTCCTCTATCTTTAAAAGACCATGTCGGGTTTCTAGTTTCATCCTTCAAATATAAATTTTTAACTTTTAAAATGGATGAGAGATTTTGGGATTTAATAAGGGGAGTCCATCCCTCGTTTAGGGAGATTATATTTGAAGGATTTTTAATTGGTAGCAGTTCTAAGTAACGCCAAATATTGTTGACTCGCTGCTGGAATTGTAATTTGGAAATTTTCTCCCTCAGAGAATCATAATCGTAAATTATTTCGAGTGGAGCATTGCAGCGGGGACATCTGAATATCCAAATGTCCGGATTGAAGACTTGTCTGCATTCTGAGCATGAAAGTTTTTGGATATATGTTCTCCGCAAATACTTCACCATTGAACTCTTAATGTTCTTATTTATGAAGTTGTTTCTCCATTATTTAATGGTTTTGAGCATTACGTATACTCTTTCAAAATATAATTGGCAATTAGGAGGGAAATTCAATTTGACCATCAGGAGAAACTATTTTAAAATTGGAGAGTAAAATGTTGGAGGGGGAATTTAATGAACGTGAACTATAAGTTGAAATTTTTTATAGTGCTGCTCATACTTATTTTCAGTATTAGAATTGGGTTGAGCAGCCAAGTTAAGGGGGAGGATATCTATAAAGTTGATAGTTTAACGTTGACTATTTATGTTGACGGGTTAATTCACTTCGTCTATGATTTAACTTGCAATGAGACTTATCCTGCCTTTAATTTATCTATTCCCACATCGAAGATAGATAATGTGATAATTGTGGATGAGGAGCAGAGCCTGATAGATTATGATATAAAGGATAATAATTTAACTATTTACAGTTTAGGTTCGAAGAATGTGAAAGTTGAATTCGATACCTATGCGCTTACAAATATGAGTGAGGGGATTTGGACTGTTAAGTTTAATTTAAAATACAATGCTTATGTTAAATTACCTGAATTCGCAGTTATAATCTATATTAACAATATGCCTTTGGATATAAGTGTAGAGGGAAATAGAACAGTGCTCTATGTGGATAAGGGAGAATGGGAGATAAGTTATTTTTTAATGGGAAAGATTCCATCTACTTCACCAACACCAGGATCGACTGGAGAAAAGGATTGGGAAAATTATTTGGTGACTGTAGTAGCGATAATCCTCTTCTCTATAAGTGTATTTGCTCTTTTAAAGATGAAAAGGAATCGTCGAGATATAAATTCCATTTTAAAGAGACATCCTGATCTAAATGATGATGAGAGACGGGTATTAGAGTTCATCGTTAGAAGAGGAGAAGTATTTGAGGCTGCTTTGAGAAAGAAGTTTCCGGAGATACCTAGAACAACTTTATGGAGAATGCTGAGGAGAATGGAGAGTAAGGGTATTCTGAAAATAGAAAAGGTGGGGTTACAGAATAAAGTAAAAATTGTTTAGGGAGTATGTTTTCCATGTGCAGCTTTATGCATCTCTTTTATTGTAGCATCTATTTGATGTCTTGCTTGTATCATTTTGTGGAGTGCATTTTTCCAGTGATTTTGTTTAATCTCATTCATGCATTCTTGAATTGTTTGAGATAGGTCTATAAACTGTGAATGCAGTCTTTGCCTAAGCTGCTCTATAATTTTCTCCATAATTTTCATATGTAATAGAACTCTCTTTTGGATTTGTTTTTCGGCGCATTCTTTGAATAATTTGTAGACTTGTGATAGAATTCTATTTGCATCTGCCAAGTTTTTAGCGGTCTCATTTATTTTGCCTGCCTTCAAGTTTTCTATGGCTGCACTTATATTTAGCATGTTCTTAACTTCTGTGAGATTGGATATTATCTGATTTTTCTGCTCACATTCGGATGGAAGCTTCTCTGCAAGAGATAATAGTTCATTCGTTCTGGTAAGTGTTCTTTGGTAGGCTATGAGGAGACCTCTCGCTTGAATCACTCTGCCCGGAGATATATTTGCCTCATGTAGGAGGGCTTGAAGTTCTCTGGCTGTTGCTCTTAAATTGTTAAACAGCTGTTCAACATCAATTTTTATGTCATCATAATTGTAATTGCCGGAGAGTATACTATTTTCTAAGTTTTGAAGTGTCTGATTTATATCATTTAATTGGGCTTGAATATTG
>Ga0190361_1000133_pt1 | contig 30432 bp, 26 predicted proteins | sample 48721845_MG_FD_161273 | JGI IMG/M metagenome (GOLD analysis project Ga0190361, IMG submission 161273) | Hydrothermal vent microbial mat bacterial communities from Southern Trench, Guaymas Basin, Mexico - 4872-18-4-5_MG | ecosystem: Environmental > Aquatic > Marine > Hydrothermal vents >... | reverse complement strand
TCTTTGGGGAAGGCATGATCCACGATGGCCCCAAGTTTCGGTAGGATATACGAAATGTACGAGGAAGCTATTAAAAGGAGTATGGAAGCCGTTAAGGCATCCGGTATCTTTCCAACTATGTAAGACACCACTTTTTCGAAAGTATCACCAAGCCATATGCTCAATCTGTCAAGAAACGTTTCGAATATTTCCAAAGATTTTCCTTCAAGCCCTGGAAAGATCTCTTGGATCGGCTTGTTGGCTGTATTTATAACGAATTTGAAGATTTCCTTGCCTTCCGTGAATATGATGGGAAAAATACCATATATCGAGTAACTTAGTATGCCAAAAAAGGCCACACTGGATAGTGTCACGGATAATCCTCTTTTCATTTTGAAAACTCTCATCAGTATGGAACTCATCGCATCGATTATGAAAACGAAGAAAAAAGCCAGGGTTATGGCACCGACTGTTACAGGAAGTATCTTGAGGAATATGAAGTAAAGAAGAGCATAGATTATGATAAATACGAAAGCTCTATCCTTTATCACTCCTCACTCCTTCTATGAGGATCGTAATCTTCTTCGAGCTTCTTCAGAGTGCTGATCAATTCAGCTAAACCTTCCTTTACACTCACTTTGAGGAACTTTTTGGAATACCTCATCTTCAATTCCACTTTATCTTCCTGAACACCTTTCCCCACATTTATCCTTATTGGAAATCCAACAAGATCCGCGTCTTTAAATTTAACTCCAGGAGACACGTTCCTGTCGTCTATGACGACCTCTTCATCTATTTCGAGGAGTTTTTTGTATATCTCTTCACCTGTTTTCATCTGCTTTTCATCGTTCACGTTCACAACTGTCACCACAACTCTGTAGGGAGCGATGGAGATCGGCCATATTATTCCATCATCGTCGTGAAGTTGTTCAACGGATGCTCCCATGGTTCTGGATACTCCCCATCCATAGCATCCCATGATGAAGGGTTTCAGGCTACCATCCTCATCTGTGAAGAACGCTTCCATGGATTTTGAATACTTCGTTCCGAGTTTGAAGATGTGACCAAGTTCTATTCCCTTGATTTCTCTGAGAGGATTACCGCAGACGGGGCACGGATCTCCTTCTTTCACCACCTTCAAATCGGCCCACTCATCCACCTCGAAGTCCCTTCCAAGGTTGACGTTTATGTAATGAGTATCCTCTTCCATGCCACCAACGACGAAATTTCTCAGATACTTCACACTCACATCCGCTATTTTTCTCACATTGTCTAGTCCCACAGGACCTATGAACCCTATCGGAACACCGAATTCTTCCAGGACTTCTTCAGGTGTTGCAAGTCTCAAAGACTGATCTTTAATATACGCTTTGAGTTTTGCCTCGTTCAACTCAAGATCTCCTCTTATCAAGGCCATAACGAAACCCTCTTTTCCTTTGAAAAGAAGGGATTTCACGATTCTTTCAGGGGAGACATTCAGGAAATCAGATACTTCATCTATCGTTCGAACATCGGGTGTCGGAACTTTCTTTAGCTCTCTTTCTTCCTCGTCGATTTCCTCGTACTTCCCTTTGAATTCAGCTTTCTCATCACTGGCTTTGTAACCACATTCATCACAGATGAGAACGTTCGTTTCCCCGACACCCGCTGGAATCACGAATTCATGAGAGACACTCCCACCTATTGCCCCACTCTCTGCTTCTATGACCATGTACTCGAGTCCCAATCTCTCGGATATTCTCGAGTAGGCTTTTCTGAAATCTTCATAAACTTCATTGAGGGAGTCCCAATCTCTATGGAAACTGTAAGCATCCTTCATTATGAATTCTCTTGCTCTCAGAACACCGAATCTGGGTCTTATCTCATCCCTGTATTTCACAGATATCTGGTAAAGGATCAAAGGGAGCTGTTTATAGGACCTCACTTCATTCTTGACAAGGTCTGTTATGACCTCTTCGTGAGTTGGGCCTAGAGTGAACTCTCTTTCATGCCTATCCTTCAACTTCATCATTTCAGGTCCATAATCATCCCATCTTCCCGTTATTCTCCACAACTCTGCGGGTTGAAGTATCGGCATCAGGATTTCCTGAGCTCCTATGGCATCCATCTCTTCCCTCACGATTCTTTCTATTTTAGATAGGACCCTTTTCCCAAGGGGAAGGTATGTATAGATACCAGATGCAACTTTCCTTACGAATCCCCCTCTTATCAAAAGCTCTTGACTCGCGATTTCAGCGTCAGAAGGTGCTTCTTTCAGTGTTGGCATGTAAAGTTGTGACATCCGCAACGTTATCGCCTCCCGTTTTTGTGAAATTATAACAGAATGCAAAAGGTACTCTGAAAATACTGTTTGTTTCAATAGTTCAATATTCGGAAGTGTTCATGTGCGATAAGAAATAACTGTTATTTTATTGATTACCTTTATTTGTGCTTGATTGGAGTTCTTTATTTTAACTTGAAAAGACTCAAAATTACTAAAATATTTCAATTATAGTATGAATAAATCGGATAACCAATCATTTTCTCCTGTTTGCTTCTTTTTTTGTATTTGACAACTAATATTCATCTATCTTATAAATTATCTAGTGTAAGACTACTTTTTGGTTAAACGTTCTACCATGTATAATAAAGCAGTTTATCTGTACCTTATATGGGTACTTTTATGGTAAATTTGACCAAAACTATTTCATCTGTATTCTTCTGTAAATTATGATTCTATCTTTAAATTTTAAAGGTATTGAAAGAGTTTTGATGATCATAAGATATTTCACAATATAAAACCCAACTTTCACATTAGGGGGTGTGATCATGAAGATTAGAAGGCTCTCCATGTTTTTGTTACTTTTCTTAATAATCCTAGCATCTCTAGGTATAGCGAAAAAGTTGGTTTACGGCTATGTAACACCAGGCCCTGATACTTGGTACAGAAAGGATGTAGAAGGATTTCTATATGGAGCAAAGCTCGCTGGAGTAGAGGTAATAGTTCTAAACTCTGATTATGATGTAGAGAAAGAGATTTCTAACATTAAAACATTAGTCGATATGAAAGTCGATGGAATGTGTATATTTTCTTTTAATCCTAATGGGCCTTTTATAGCAGCGAGAGAATGTGCAAAAGCAGGGATACCTCTCGTTGTAACTGATAATGTCGGAGAAGTCTTAAAATCCAAAGATCCTGTGGTAGCATGTATTGATTTCGACTGGGATGCTATGGGAAAGGATATAGCTAGATATATTGCCAATAATTGGCCTGGTGAAAAAATAGCTTTCATAGCTGGTAGATTAGAACATGTACCTGTCCAAGTATTCCTCAAATCATTTAAGGAAGAAGTGAAAAAACTTGGGAAAAATGAAATAGTTGCTATAAGAGATGGGAAATACATACCTGATGAAGCTGTTAGGCAAGTCCAGGATTTAGTAGAGTCGGGTTATGAATTTTCAGTTTTACATATATTCAATGAAGAAATGGCAGCAGCAGTTGTTAGATGGTTAAAATCCAGGGGTCTTCTTAACAATCCTATAAAAATCACGTCTCAAAATGGAGCACCATACGGTATTGATCTTGTTAAGGAAGGGAGCATAAAATACTCTATTTCTAGTTCTCCCGGTTGGGAAGGTTTCATATCGTTCCTAGCGCTTCATGCTTATGTAACGGGAAAAATCACTAAGCAAAAACAATGGATCTTCTTACCAATAACTCCTGTAACTAAGGAAACTATAGACGATAAAACAAAAGTTGTTCCCTGGGATGTTGATCCAGTATGGATAGATTTAACGAAAAAATACTTCCCACAATATAAAGGCCTTCTGGATGTATTAAAATAATATCCACGCTGAATCACGAGGAACGAGGATATCCTCGTTCCTCGTTTTTTATCTATGTGACATTCAACAGGGAGGCATGATTCAATGAATAAAGATGTAATCGTTCAGCTGAAAAATATAGTTAAGATATATGGCGGTCACGCGGTTTTAAAAAGAGTATCATTTGATCTTAGAGCGGGAGAAGTTCATTGTGTTGTTGGAGAAAACGGAGCCGGAAAATCAACTCTGATAAAGATACTCTCTGGAGCTGTTGTACCGGAGGAAGGTGAAATATACGTACTCGGCAAGCGTTTGAGGGCTTTAACTCCCCGTTTGGCAATCAATCTAGGAATTTCCACTGTTTATCAAGATGCTGAACTTGTCGATTCACTCACCGTTGCAGAGAACATATTTCTTGGTAGTGAAAAACTTTCGAGTTTTCCTATTGTAATAGATAAAAAGAAGCAAAATCAAGAAGCGAGGTATATCTTACAAAAACTTGGTGTTGATTTGGACCCCGATTTAGTTGTAGAAGATCTGTCAGCTGCTCAAAGACAGATTGTTCAAATTGCAAAAGCATTGTTTAGAAAAGCTAAGGTGATAATATTTGATGAGCCTACCAGTTCCTTAGGTATGGAAGAAACAAAAGCCCTCATGAAAATAATCCAAAATCTTAAGATGCAGGGCATAGGTATAATTTACATTTCGCACTACTTGCGAGAAATCTTCGAAATAGGAGATAGGGTGACAATACTAAAAGATGGGGAAAACATGGGAACATACGATATAAATGAGATAGATATAGAAACAGTTGTCAAGAAAATGGTTGGTAGAGATGTGGCTTTATTTTTCCAAAGGAAGCCTATAAAGCTTGGTGAAGTGCAAGTTCAAATTCGTAATCTTAGTAAAGATAATATTGTGAAAAATGTTAGCTTTGATGTTAAAAGTGGTGAAATTTTTGGTATAGGAGGTCTGGTTGGATCGGGAAGGACCGAGCTAGTCAGTTTAATATTTGGTATTAAAAAACCTGATAGTGGAGAAATCATCATAAGAGGAAAGAAAGTAAGAATAAGATCTCCAATGGATGCTATAAGAAATGGGATTTGTTTCGTTCCGGAGGACAGAAAAAAGTATGCCATGTTTCTAGGTAGGAACGTTGTTGAAAATGCCGTGGTAGTTATTAACGAGCTTTTGAAGCAATATTTGTTAAGATTGCGTCAGGAGATTAAGCTTACAGCTGATCTTATAAAAAAATTATCCATTGTAGTCAGTAGTAAAGATCAATTGATAGAGGAACTCTCAGGCGGTAACCAACAAAAAGTAATTGCTGGGAGATGGTTATTAAACTCTGAAGCAGTACTGTACATATTTGACGAACCGACCAAAGGTGTTGACATAGGTGCAAGGGAGCAAATTTATGAATTGATGCTTGAATTAGCGGAACGAGGTAAGAGTATCATTATGGTCTCTTCAGATATGCCGGAACTCCTATCTATGAGCGATAGAATTGGAATAATGAGAAAAGGGGAAATGGTAGAAATCTTAGAAAACAAAGGATTAAAAGAGGAGGAACTGTTAAAATATTTCATAGGTGTATAGCTCAGGAGGGATTTTTAAAATGATGGAGAAAGCAAGTAATGAAGTGTTACCTCGAGTGCGAAGAACTTTTTTTAAAAGTCAATGGTTCTTCTTACTGATAGCTGAAGTTGTTTTAGCGATCATAACAGGTACGATCAATCCTCGCTTTTTTACTTTGAGTAACATTACTAATATTATTGAACAAATAGCGGTCCTTGGTATCTTAGCTTCTGGAATGACAGTATTAATAATTTCCGGGGAAATAGATATATCTGTCGGTGCAAATGTTGGTTTGGTTTCGTGTGTGATAGCGATGATGATTAAAAATGATGTTAATTACCTATGGGTAGTTATAACCGCAGTGACATTGGCAGTTTTCAACAGTTTCCTTGTAGGTGCCTCGTCTTTAGCTTTTAAAGCCCCTTCTTTTATAGTTTCACTTGGCTTTTTAAGCGTTTTCAGAGGGACAGCTTATGCTATAACAAAAGGGGTATTTCAAACTATATATGGTAAGTTTGAGGCTCTAGGATTAACAAGAATAGGGAAAGTTATACCATTAAGCTTCTTGATAGGAATAATTATCTATTTTTTCATTTACTTTATCCTTAAATACACAAAATTTGGAAGACATATATATTCAGTAGGCAGTAATCCCATGGCAGCATTTCTTTCGGGAATATCTGTCTCAAGAACAAAGTTAATGGCTTTTCTTCTAAATGGTGTGCTAATAGGAATCGCTGCTATGATTCTTCTATCAAGAATTGGAGCTGCGCAACCTACAACTGGTTCGGGAATGGAGTTAAAAGCAATAGGTGCCGTGGTTATAGGTGGCACACCATTATCTGGAGGTAAAGGAAATATACTAGGTACATTCTTGGGAGTTTTACTTATGGGAATAATTTCAAATTCCCTTAATATGTTAAGGGTTAATCCATATTTTCAAGAAGTTGTTTTTGGGATATTCATAGTTGCTTCATTGGCTGTCAGTGCTTTCGGTACATACTTTAGAAAATCAGAATGATAAGAAAAATCAGGAGATCCCAGGAGGTTTCAAAATGGCTACCTTGAAAGAAATAGCTGAAATCACTAATGTCTCTATTTCCACAGTTTCAAAAGTTTTAAACGGGAAAGGAAGAGTGAGTAAGGAAAAAAGGAAGCAAATTTTGAAAGTGGCCAGAGAATTAGGCTATACTCCTAATTTTCATGCTAGAAGTATGGTTCGTAGAGTAAAAATCATGATATTGGGACTTGTTGTTCCTGATATTGTGAACCCTTTTTTTGCTAAGCTCACACGTGGTGTGGAAAAGGTTTGTGGAGAAGAAACTTTGGTAATAATGATGGATTCTTTTAGAAATTTAGAAAGGGAGGAAAAACTTATAAGAAATGCTAGATTCTTTGGAATAGATGGAATTATCATTGGGAATTCACGTGTGGATGATGATTTAGTAAGAGAAGTTTCACAATATATTCCCGTTGTAGTTTTTGATAAAGATTATGATTACAAAAATGTTATTTCTGTGGTATTGGATAATTATTATGGAGCTTACCTTGCGACAAAACATTTGATAAAAAACGGTTGTAGAAACATTATACACCTTGGGGGGACACACGAACTTTATGTTTCCATTCAAAGGATGAAGGGTTACGAAGCAGCAATGAAAGAGGAAAATCTTGATCCCATTACTTACCAAGTGGGTTATGATGAGAAAAAAGGATATGAACAAATGAAAAAAATCTTGAGCACTGGTGATAATGTAGATGGAGTATTTTGCATGAACGATTTAGTAGCCATAGGTGCGATGAAAGCTATTAAAAAATATGGTTTCAATATACCGGATGATATAGCAGTCGTGGGATTCGATAATGACGAGGAATTGTGTGAAATAGTTTCCCCTTCTCTTACGTCTGTTCACCAACCTGTAGAAGAGATGGGAGAGGTTTCTGCGAAACTTCTCCTTGACATGATAAAAGGGAAGTTAAAAGTAAAGCGCTATATTTTCTCGCCTCATTTAGTTGTAAGACAATCCAGTGTCAGAAGTAAGAGGTGAAATTAAGTGAAAAAGATTCTCTGTGTAGCAGCTCACAGTGATGATCCTATTATAGGTATGGGAGGAACAATCAAGGAATTAGCAAAAATAGGACATAAAATATGGGTAATAAGTGTTTGTAGTGATAGAATCAAAGGTTTCAAAGAGGCAATAGAAACTTTAGGAGCGATTCCTCTATTCTTCGATTTTTCATATAACAATATAAATGAAAATGACTTAGTTGAAAAGCTAAAGATAATTTTTGAAAAGATAAACCCAGACGTTGTTTTCACACATTGGTATAGAGAAATCTTAATCGATCATGAAATAGTTTCTCAACAAGTCATAAAGATTGCTAGAAAAATGGATAAGGAAATATTTCTCTTCGAAATACCTGCTTCAAGCTTGAATTTCAATTTCGATGTAGCCATTGATATAACGGATTCCTATGAGATCAGGAAAAAGGCCATAGAGATTATGAAAGGCGCTTTTGATCCAAAAGTTTATGAGGAAGAGATACTTCCTTCTATAATTTATCCACCCGGCTTCCGGGGTATACAAGTGGGTTGTAAATTTTCAGAAGTTTTTAAAAGATTTGGAAGTAGACATCCGTTGGCTCCTGAAAGAACAAAAATCTTGGATATATCCAAAATCTAAAATGATAGATAATAGAGGGTGTTCCCATGCTTTTAGTTAAAAAACCTGTAACTTGACACGTTATCAAGGAAATGCTACTATTTTACCTGGTCGTTTGAAAGGACAGATAACGGGTCTTTAAAAAAGCCGGAAATTGAAAATTGAAGAAGCTAATGGAGGAGTCGAAATAGACTTCAAGGTTTTTGATCTCGGGTCATTGAAATATGGATAGCAGCCCCTAGATTTCATTCTGAAGTTTTTATGGAGGGTTTGATCCTGGCTCAGGGTGAACGCTGGCGGCGTGCCTAACACATGCAAGTCGTGCGGGGAGACTCCCTTCGGGGAGGATCCCAGCGGCGGACGGGTGAGTAACACGTGGGTAACCTGCCCTTCGGAGGGGGATAACCAGGGGAAACCCTGGCTAATACCCCATACGCTCCGTCCACACAAGTGGACGGAGGAAAGGGGCGTTCGCCCCGCCGAAGGAGGGGCCCGCGGCCCATCAGGTAGTTGGTGGGGTAACGGCCCACCAAGCCTACGACGGGTAGCCGGCCTGAGAGGGTGGTCGGCCACAGGGGCACTGAGACACGGGCCCCACTCCTACGGGAGGCAGCAGTGGGGGATCTTGGACAATGGGGGAAACCCTGATCCAGCGACGCCGCGTGCGGGATGAAGCCCTTCGGGGTGTAAACCGCTGTGGCGGGGGGCGAATAAGGCGAGGAGGAAATGCCTCGCCGATGACGGTACCCCGCTAGAAAGCCCCGGCTAACTACGTGCCAGCAGCCGCGGTAATACGTAGGGGGCTAGCGTTACCCGGATTCACTGGGCGTAAAGGGGGCGTAGGCGGCCAGGTGTGTCCGGTGTGAAAGCCCACAGCTCAACTGTGGGACTGCGCCGGAAACTACCTGGCTTGGGGACGGTAGAGGGAGACGGAACTGCCGGTGTAGGGGTGAAATCCGTAGATATCGGCAGGAACGCCGGTGGGGAAGCCGGTCTCCTGGGCCGTTCCCGACGCTGAGGCCCGAAAGCCAGGGGAGCGAACCGGATTAGATACCCGGGTAGTCCTGGCTGTAAACGATGCCCACTAGGTGTGGGGGGGTAATCCCTCCGTGCTGAAGCTAACGCGTTAAGTGGGCCGCCTGGGGAGTACGCCCGCAAGGGTGAAACTCAAAGGAATTGACGGGGGCCCGCACAAGCGGTGGAGCGCGTGGTTTAATTGGATGCTGAGCCAAGAACCTTACCAGGGCTTGACATGCCGGTGGTACCGACCCGAAAGGGGAGGGACCCTTCCCTTTTTTGGGAAGGGAGCCGGCACAGGTGGTGCACGGCCGTCGTCAGCTCGTGCCGTGAGGTGTTGGGTTAAGTCCCGCAACGAGCGCAACCCCTGCCCCTAGTTGCCAGCGGTTCGGCCGGGCACTCTAGGGGGACTGCCGGCGACGAGCCGGAGGAAGGAGGGGATGACGTCAGGTACTCGTGCCCCTTATGCCCTGGGCGACACACGCGCTACAATGGGCGGTACAATGGGTTGCGACCCCGCGAGGGGGAGCTAATCCCCAAAGCCGCCCTCAGTTCGGATCGCAGGCTGCAACCCGCCTGCGTGAAGCCGGAATCGCTAGTAATCGCGGATCAGCCATGCCGCGGTGAATACGTTCCCGGGCCTTGTACACACCGCCCGTCACGCCACCCGAGCTGGGGGCTCCCGAAGGCACCGTGCCTAACCCGAAAGGGAGGGGCGGTGCCGAGGGAGAACCTGGTGAGGGGGGCGAAGTCGTAACAAGGTAGCCGTACCGGAAGGTGCGGCTGGATCACCTCCTTTCTAGGGAGTTTCAAGGGGGCTGCTATCCATGTTCCAATGGCTCGGGGGCTCGTAGCTCAGTCGGTCAGAGCGCACGCCTGATAAGCGTGAGGTCGGAGGTTCGAATCCTCCCGAGCCCACCATTGGTGGGGACGTAGCTCAGCTGGGAGAGCGCCTGCTTTGCAAGCAGGAGGTCAGGGGTTCGAATCCCCTCGTCTCCACCAAGGTGAAGGGTCATTGAAAACTGCATAGGGGAGAGTAGGAGGTCAAGGTACTAAGGGCACACGGTGGATGCCTTGGCGGCGGGAGGCGACGAAGGGCGTGGCAAGCTGCGATAAGCCCGGGGGAGCCGCAAGCAGGCTTTGATCCCGGGATTCCCGAATGGGGAAACCTGGGTGACCGTTGAGGTCACTCGCCGCCGAGAGGCGGTGCGATACCGGGGGAAGTGAAACATCTCAGTACCCCGAGGAAAAGAAATCAACCGAGATTCCCCTAGTAGCGGCGAGCGAACGGGGAGGAGCCCAAACCGGCGTGGTGTAAAAGCCCGTGGGCGTTGCCACGTCGGGGTTGCGGGGCACGACCGGGCGAGGCCACGGACTCGCCGGGGAGTTACAAATCCTTCCTCTAGCCGAACCGGCTGGGAAGCCGGGCCGTAGAGGGTGACAGCCCCGTAGGCGAAAGGGGAAGGACTCCCTGGGTCGTGACCCCAAGTACCACGGGACACGTGGAATCCCGTGGGAATCTGGGGGGACCACCCTCCAAGGCTAAATACTACCCGCCGCCCGATAGCGCACTAGTACCGTGAGGGAAAGGTGAAAAGCACCCCGGAAGGGGAGTGAAAGAGGACCTGAAACCGTGTGCCTACAAGAAGTCGGAGCCCCGCAAGGGGTGACGGCGTGCCTTTTGATTAATGAGCCCGCGAGTTGCCGTCGGTGGCGAGGTTAAGCCGATGGAGGCGTAGCCGTAGCGAAAGCGAGTCCGAATAGGGCGTGAGTCACCGGCGGCAGACCCGAAGCCAGGCGAGCTACCCCTGGGCAGGGTGAAGGTGGGTTAAAACCCACTGGAGGCCCGAACCGGTGGACAGTGAAAAGTCCTCGGATGACCTGGGGGTAGGGGTGAAAAGCCAACCGAGCCTGGTGATAGCTGGTTCTCCCCGAAACGTATTGAGGTACGGCCTCGGGTGGTCTGTGCTGGGGGTAGAGCACTGGTAGGGCTAGGGGGGTAACCTCCGAACCCTGCCAAACTCCGAATCCCAGCACACAAAGCCCGGGAGACAGCCCACGGGGGATAAGCTCCGTGGACGAGAGGGGAACAACCCAGACCGCCAGCTAAGGGCCCCAAGCGGTGGCTAAGTGGTAAAGGATGTGGCACGCCTAAGACAGCTGGGATGTTGGCTTAGAAGCAGCCATCATTTAAAGAGTGCGTAACAGCTCACCAGCCGAGGCGTGCTGCGCCGAAAATGTAACGGGGCTTAAGCCACCCCCCGAAGCTGTGGGTCAGCACCGCAAGGTGCTGGCGGTAGGGGAGCTTTCCGCTGTAGGGTGAAGGCGGACCCGCGAGGGCCGCTGGACGAGGCGGAAGTGAGAATGCGGGCATGAGTACGCGAAAGGAGGGTGAGAATCCCTCCCCCCGTATGCCCAAGGGTACCTGGGGAAGGTTCGTCCGCCCAGGGTTAGCCGGGACCCTAAGGTGAACCCGAAAGGGGTAGCCGAAGGGAAGCCGGTTAATATTCCGGCGCCATCCACAGCCGAGGCGTAAGGGGTGACGCAGGAGGGTAGGCGCCGAGGGCAAGTGGTATGCCCTTCCAAGCGGTTAGGGCGATGACGGGCGCAGGCAAATCCGCGCCCCGAGCCTGAGCCGTGAAGGGGAGGTCCCTTCGGGGACCAACGGCGCTGACCCCACACTGCCGAGAAAAGCCTCGTACGCCGCTTGAGGCTGTGGGTGCCCGTTCCGCAAACCGACACAGGTGGGCGGGCTGAGAAGGCTCAGGGGAGCGGGCTAACCCTCGCCAAGGAACTCGGCAAATTGGCCCCGTAACTTCGGGAGAAGGGGTGCCGCGTTAGGGTGAACCCGGGGGAAGGGGAAACCCGGAAACCGGGGGAGCCCGAGGCGGTCGCAGCGACAAGGCCCTGGCGACTGTTTACCAAAAACACAGGTCTCTGCTAACTCGAAAAGAGGAAGTATAGGGACTGACGCCTGCCCAGTGCCGGAAGGTTAAGGGGAGGGGTGAGGCTCCTTCGGGAGCGTAGCCCCGAACCGAAGCCCCGGTAAACGGCGGCCGTAACTATAACGGTTATCCCATCGTGGGATGGGCCGTTATAAAACCCGGCTATATGCTGGAACGGCCCGTGTATCCCACGGTACCGAGGAGGTGAAAATCCGTGGGTGGGGCCAACCAGCAGGAAAGGCTCTCCAGGACCGAGGCTTCCAAATATTTCCTCGCTGGAATCATAGAAGGTGAGGGAAGCTTTTCAGTATCGATAAAAAAGCATCCAACAGCTAAATTTGGGTATATAGTTGATCCAGAGTTCTTCATCTACCAGCACAAATCTGGTAAATCGCTTCTCGATATGGCAAAAGAGATATTTGGAACTGGTAGGATATATTCAAAATCTGGAAATGAGGATGTCCTCGTCTTCTGCATAGATAGCAGGAGGAACCTCAGGGAGCGTGTCAAACCGTTCGTTGAAAAATATCTGCTACCATTTACCGCAAAACGATCCACCATAAAGAAATTCTTTGAGATAGTTGACGCTCTCGAAAAAAAGGAACATCACACCAAAGAAGGTTTTGCAAGAATAATCAGGATGGCTTATGAGATGAATCCTCATTCCAAAGGGAAGCCTCGAAAGAGAGCTCTCGATGAGGTCCTGGGGAGAATCCTCAGAGGCCATACGCCGGGCACGTTCCAAAATGGGACGTGAAGAGATGGTCCAGCCCCTGTGGCGACACAGGGATCAGCTGCCTAAGGTGGCAATCGCTGCCTGCCCACAGGGTAACCTGTGGGGCAATACCCGGCTGTATGCGGGAACACCCTTAAGCCCTTCCTACTCGGGGGCTGCGGCCAGCCCGAGTAAAAATGGAAGGGATTGGGCAACCCGCAGGAAACCCCAAAAGGGGGTTCCTCAGAGACTGTACGCCGGGCATCCAGTCCCTTGGAGGAGAAAAAATGAAAGAGAAGATCCTCGAAGATCAGTGGGTTGTGGGTTTCATAGACGCCCTCGGTAAATTCATCGTTGATGTTAAAGAAGACAACATCGAGTTAAAATTCGTGGTAAACGTACCAAAAGAGGATGTTCAAACTCTCTACAAATTGAAAAAGATATTTCAATGTGGAAGGATTTATGAAATAGAAAATGGATGGTGCCTCGAGATAAGAAAGATCCATTGTATAAAGAATGTTGTGGAATATTTCGATAAACATTGGCTCAAAACGAGAAAAAGGGTCGATTTCATAAAATTCAGGAAGATTTACCTCATTCTTGAAAGAGGCCAGCTGATGGAAAAGTTGGAAGACGTGGCAAAGTATGCAGAAGGTATCCGGGGAACACCGAGGGAAGTGGTTGATAACATATTGAAACTCAAGGGGACTGGATGAAGATACAGTCCACCCCCAGACCGAAAGGCTGGGATAAGGTGAGCGAAATTCCTTGTCGGGTAAGTGCAGGAACTTGCCCCACAGTCCCGCGAGGGACTGTGAAACACCGGCTCATATCGGGGAAGCCCTCCTACCCTCGAAAGAGGGTGTGCGGGTAACCCCGAGGGAAGTCAGGCTTTCGGCCTGACCCCGTAACGACTGACCCGAAAGGGGAGGCGCACCCACCCCCCTGGTGCGCAAGACGCCGGCCCTCACCCCTTGCCTGCATAGGCAAGGAAGTGGGTGCCTATGGAGTCCTCCTTCCCTGACAGGGGGTACTTCATCGATGAGGAGGATCATCATGGATCTGAATCCCTGGTATGTCACAGGTCTTGTGGAAGGTGAAGGATGCTTCCACGTGAGTTTCACCTTTCGAAAGAAGCTGAAGATAGGGATAGAGACACGCCCATCTTTTTCGATATCCCTGAACAAAAGGGATGTGGAGCTTTTGAAAAAGATCAGAAAGTTCTTCGGATGTGGTGCGATAAGGTACAGCAGCTCGGATCATATGTACAAGTATGAGGTAAGATCCGTAAGAGATATTGTCAAAAAGATCCTCCCTCATTTCGAGAAGTACCCACTGAAGGGGAGTAAGAAAGAAGATTTTGAGAAATTCAGAGAGATCGTGCTCATGGTGCACCAGAACAAGCATTTGAGCAAAAAATATTTACCTAAGATAATCGAGCTCGCTTACTCGATGAATCTCTCTGGCAAGCGCAAACACAGGAAGGAGGATCTCCTAAGGGCACTCGGTGAGGTGAAGGTATAGTCTACCCCCTGGGGAAACTCAGGGATAAGGTGAAGTTCCGACCTGCATGAATGGCGTAACGACTGGGGCACTGTCTCGGCGGGGGGCCCGGCGAAATTTCAGTCTGGGTGAAGATGCCCAGTACCTGCGGCTAGACGGAAAGACCCCGTGGAGCTTTACTGCAGCCTGGTATTGGGCCTTGGTGCATCGTGTATAGAATAGGTGGGAGGCTGTGAAGCCGCCTCGCCAGGGGCGGTGGAGCCACCAGTGGAATACCACCCTCGGTGCGCTGAGGTTCTAACCTGACCCCGTGAAGAGCGGGGTGGGGACAGTGCCAGGTGGGCAGTTTGACTGGGGCGGTCGCCTCATAAAAGGTAACTGAGGCGCGCAAAGGTCGGCTCAGGTGGGTTGGAAATCCACCGCTGAGTGCAAGGGCATAAGCCGGCCTGACTGCGAGGCCGACAGGCCGAGCAGAGGGGAAACCCGGCCCTAGTGACCCGGCGGCTCCGTGTGGAAGGGCCGTCGATCAACGGATAAAAGTTACCCCGGGGATAACAGGCTGGTCTCGCCCGAGAGTTCACATCGACGGCGAGGATCGGCACCTCGATGTCGGCTCATCCCATCCTGGGGCTGAAGCCGGTCCCAAGGGTTGGGCTGTTCGCCCATTAAAGGGGTACGTGAGCTGGGTTCAGACCGTCGTGAGACAGGTCGGTCCCTATCTGCCGCGGGCGCAGGAGGCTTGAGGGGAGTCCTCCCTTGTACGAGAGGACCGGGAGGAGGGGGCCTCTAGTGTACCGGCTGTCCCGCCAGGGGCATACGCCGGGTAGCTACGCCCCTAAGCGATAACCGCTGAAAGCATCTAAGCGGGAAGCGCACCCCAAGATTAGGCCTCCCATCCCATTAAGGGAGTAAGGCCGGTCCGAGAAGAGGACCTTGATAGGCCGGGGGTGTAAGCGCTGTGAGGCGTTGAGCCCACCGGTACTAATCGGCCGAGGCCTTGACCTCCGAAATCCCCTATGCAGTTTCCAGTGATCCTTCAAGTTTCCCCGGGTGCCGATACTGGGGCGGGAAACACCCGGTTCCATTCCGAACCCGGCCGTTAAGCCGCCCTGGGCCGATGGTAGTATGGGGGCAGCCCCATGCGAGAGTAGGTAGCGCCCGGGGATTTGTAAAGAGCCGGAGCATATAGCTCCGGCTTTTGTTTTTATAGTTTGCTTTTATAGAAGGGGAATTTATCTGTTTGCTCCAACCTTGAAAAGGTATTCCTTACTATTATTTTTTAAGCCTCCTCTCCTGCCAAGTTTCACTACTGCCTATACATCCACCTCCTTTATTCATCTTCCTTATTATCACATATCATAACTATTCCATAATACTACCTATGGGTGATTCAGTAGAACTGTTTGTTCTCTCACATGAACCCATCAATCATGTTTTCATTACTTGGAGTAATCTTTAACCTATGATAATCTTTAAGATATGATAAATTTTGATAAAAATGTTAAAATCCTTATGGAGGTGAAAAAATGAAAAGAGTTATGTTGGTTCTTCTTGATCAAAGAAAGAAGAACGCTGTTCAGGTTCAAAAGATCCTTTCCGAATGGGGTTGTTTGATAAGGACAAGGCTTGGTATTCATGAAGGAGTTCTGGAAAACTGTTCGGAAGAGGGTTTGATAATTCTTGAACTTGTTGGAGATAAGGAAATGCATGAAAAGCTCGCAGAACGGCTGAATGTCCTTCCAAATGTTGTAGCGAAACTTGTTGAAATAAGTCTGGAAGAGAAGGCTTGAAATGCAATGATTTGTGAATTAACTCTATAAATCACAATAAATCCTGTATCAACTCGGAAATCATTCACAGAGAATTTGGTGAAACTAAAAAAATGATGTAAAATTGTGAAAAAAGTATCTTGTAAGGGGGAAAGGAAGATGGAACTTTCCGAAGTGATTCGGAAAAGAAGGAGCATTCGAAAGTTTAAAGATGATCCTATCCCAAAAGAAATGATAAACGAGATAATAAAATCTGCTATGTTTGCTCCAAGTGCTGTGAACAGAAGGCCTGTTCATCTGCTGGTGATAGAGGATAGAGAAACTATAGGAAAAATCAGAAAACTCAGAGAGAGTGCTTTCAGATTTCTTGAGACAGCTCCATTGGCTATTGTCATTGCGGTGGAGAATGTTGTAACCTGGGAGAGCGATGGAGCGATAGTTAGCACTTTCATTCAGCTAACCTGTGTGGATTTGGGTCTGGGTTCATGTTGGGGTCATATAGCAGGAATCGTCGAGAATGAAGCAAGAAAACTTTTGAATATTCCAGAAAGATATCGTGTACTTTGTGTTGTAGGTATTGGATATCCTGATGAAGAGAAATCCCCACATGATGAGAGTGAAATAGATGAAAAGAGGATACATTGGGAGAAGTTTTGATTGTCAATTATGCTTAATATTTTGTAATCTTTCATCTACATTTTGGTAATTTCAGAAGCAATTCTAAACACAAAATGAACGATTTCATGATCGCAATGATTATGGTTTATCTGGATATTCGGTGATTAATATATCCTTGACATTAAAGACATGTATAGTTTAAAATAATCATTGGGTGATGACAATTGATTCTGAACGCTAAAATCTTCATCGAAAGAGGAAAAATCCCTTCTGATTACAGAAGATATTTCATATCCCTTCTAAAAGCAGCATTTCAGGGTACAGAATTTGAAGATATAGTCCTGTCTAGAGAAAGGATCCCGAAACCTTATACATTCTCAGTGGGATTTTCAAGAATTGTCAGACAAAATATAGATAGCTTAGAATTCGAGAGTCCGGTATTCTTTAATTTTTCAACACCTATTCATACGATGATTGCCCACCTTTATAATCACGTAAAAAACCTTCCGACTCTTTTCTCAAAGGAAGTAAAAGAGATACAAATTCATCTGCCTCCACCAGTAACAATAAAAAGTAGGGAGATGGTGTTCAAGATAATGGGGTGTGCTGTTCTGACCAGAAACTATAGGGAGGGTGAAGTGTACGTCCATCCTGAAGATGATGATTTCGAGGAAGCGTTCAATCACTCCCTAAAAATCCGCCTCGAGTACTTCAGAGAGAAATTCTCACATTTTGGGCATTTCCCTAAGTTTTCCCTAGTTAAGGTTCTAACGAAAAATTTAGAGAAAACGGTCATCAAGCATTATGGAGGGGTCCTCGAAGGTTTTCGAGGAACCTTGAAATTGCAAGGAGATCCGAAGATTTTGAACTTTCTGGTAGAAGCAGGTATAGGGATCAGAACCGGTCAAGGATTCGGTATGGTAAAGGTGGTGAAATTTTGAAAGAAATCGTTATATATCCCCACAATTGGGTCCACAACGCCAATGCGTATGGTTTTCTAAAAGCATTATCATGGTACGGTTTTGATGTATCGAAATTACTCAAAGATGACGGCACATTGACTTTAAGTGAAGATATTCAGAAGGATATATATGAAAAAGAGTCTGGTATTCCAAAGCTCTACAAAATATGGATAGAATCAACTGATAAGCTCAGAATAACGAAAGTGGATGAAAAATATGATCCTTATGTTAATATCCCCAAACGATTTTTTATGAACGACGAGAGGTTATATAAGAACCTGATACCCGAGAGAGGAGATAAATTAGAGAAATTTTGGGTGGAATTGCGGAGAATGATAGAGCATGTCTTTGATACACCAAAGATCGAAGGGAATGATACATGCTTTCTCTGTGGAAACCTTGTAAGTGTTCCAAATGATAAAAAACTCATTAGATACCATAGATTCTCTCCTGAACTCTTTGGAAAATTATCATCATGGATAAAGCATTTCCCAAACGCTTTTTGGAACATGGAGCAGAATCTGTATGTATGTGATGTATGTTCTCAGATGGCGCTTTTTCGTCATTTCGTGTTTTACAAGAATAATGATAAGTTCATAAACGCCCCATCATTCAAAGTAATATGGTACCTCAATGAAGCTTTAGAAGCGTTTAAAAAGCTAAATACTAACGAGGCTCTTGGATACTCTTTACTTGAAACTTCTTTAAAGATTTATAGGATACTCGGTGCTTGGGCAAGACAAAATGTGGAGATAATAACTTTAACAGATTCTGGATATGAAATATCCTATCTCCCGCCAAAGGTCGTGGATTCTCTCCTCACACCAAAAGTGGTGTATCTCCTAAAAGTGATAAGAGATGATGAAATTTTCCAAAAAGTTTTAAGAGAAGATACAAATGGGATACTAACAGATACTTATATTTCACTTCGCATGAAGATCACAGAAAGGCAAAATCTCATGAGAAAGGCAAAGAGAGAAATTCAAATAAACCCGATGTATACCCTCCAGTTGTATCTTGAGTTGAGAAAAATCTACTCGGGGGTGAAGATCATGGTGAAACCAGAGGATTTAAAAGAGCTTGGTAAAAAAGTAGCAGAAGCTTTTGAAAACACCAAGTATCGTCTTTTAGAGTTGGTAAGGCTTGGAAAAAGAAGTGAAGCATATCACCTAGTTTTGAGAACATACATGACTAGGAAAATGGTATTTCCAAAAGAGCTTAATTATGTGTTCAGTGTGAGAGATGACGAGGTTTTTAAAGCGTTGATGTTTGCGTATATAAGTGGTATGGCCGGAGGTGAGCATCATGAATAATGTAAGAGCGATTACTATTACTTTAATCTTCGAAGCTTGTGCTGTGAACAGAGATGAAAATATTGGTGGGAACATGCAATCGATAAAGAAACTTAGAAGAAGGGGTGGTATATACTCTTTCTTATCACGTGCTTTTATGAGGCACAAATTGTTCAATGCTCTCGCTAGAAAATATTCCTGGAAACCTGCTCCTGTGACAGTTGGGACAAACAATGTTATCCAATTCGATCTTGAAAACAACAGCATCATTCATAGTGAAGAGCTGGATTTCTTTGGATACATGTCAACTGTCTCTGAAACTGTCGTTAGAAAAGCTCCCATTGGTATGACAAAAGCCGTTTCCTTGGAACCATGGGAAGGTGACATGGCTTTCTACGCAAATCATGACATGGTAGCTAGAGCGCAAAAGCAAGGAAAAAAAGCCACTCCAAATCCGTTTTCCAAGGAAGAACATCTATCGTTGTATAAATTCTCGATAATTATGGATCTGGATAGGATAGGTGTTGATGAGGTGATCGTTCAAAAGGATGCGAAGATATTTGGTGTAGAGGTTAGAGAGGAAATGAAAAAAGATTTTGATGGGGGATATGTCGAAATAAAAAAACTGTCCAAAGATTATTATTCAGTAACGGCAAAGGTGAACGAAGATGAAAAAAGAAAAAGAATTTGCAATTTTCTTGACGTTGTGATAAATGGATTTGATATTCACACATCAACCGAGTCATGGAGTACCACTCCCATGTTCGCCATCGTAGCCACGCTCAATCTCCCACTAACTTTGTTCAATCCGTATGTAAAACTAAACGAAAACGGTTTAGATTCAACATCTTTGACATCTGCTATCGAAAATACAAGTGTTTTGAAAGTTTGGATGTATCCTGGGATGTTCAAAGTAGGCGTAAAAGGAGTTGATGTAGTTGAGAGCCCAAAGAAGTTGTACGAGAAAATCTGCGCAGAAATCTCATGAGAGGTGAAGGTAATGAAAATTTTGCAAATACACTTGAGAGCCCCTACAGCTCACTTCGCTATACCCTTCGCAATGTCCATAAAAAGAACCTTTCCTATTCCGATGTATTCAACCGCCATCGGCATCGTATGTAATGCTTTGAAATATAAGGAAAAAATTGAAAAATTTCTGACATCTCAGTTTTCCATGGCAATTATTGGAGATTATGGATCTATGCAGTATGAATACACATGGTTAAGAAGTTTTAGTTTGAAACATCATAAGAGAAGATTCCCAGGAAAGGAAGATAGGAGATTTATGGGAGAGGTAGAGCATCCAGGAGGGCAAATGCCCAATGTAGTTAGTTACCTCCTTGACGCAGATTTCAGAATATATGTAAAAGCTCCTTTAGATATCTTAAAGATGATAATGGAATCTTTCTTGTCTGGAGACTGGATAACACATCTTCATGCTGGTAGGGCCGAAGATATAATTGACTTTTTCGAAGTAGATTTGTTAGATATTCAAGTTGAAAAGATCTATGAGACGAATGGCTATACTTGGATTCCATCCCCAGAATTCGCTGATTTGGATTTCAAAGATTATGAGTCTCTTTTTAATACAATAGGTGGGAGTATTTTCCTTGTGTCAACGATATACAAGGTATCAAATGGGAAAAGGCATTTTGAGCGTATCAGAGCAAAGCTTTACAATGGTGGGATTCCTCTCATAAATTTCAAACCGATTGTTTTACCAGCTCATAATGAAAGGCCTCTCTTTTTCGCAAGGATGGTGAAAGAATGAGGATCTTAGCTAAGAGCAAAGGTATATCCTTGGGAGAGCATACTTCTGACGTTTTAAAAGCTGTTAAGAAGCTTAAAGAGATCTATGAAGGTGACTGGAGGCTTGTAGAACTCTCTGCTATCTATCATGACTGGGGGAAATGCTTTCCAGGTTTTCAAAAGAAAGTGGGGAATGAGGATTATCTGAAAATTTTTGGAGACTTACAGAATGTAGAGGATGTTCCTCACTCCTTTTTAAGTGTTGTGTTCATACCAAAAAATGTACTCATGAGTTTAGATAAGGATGATGCTATGATCGTTCTATCCGCTGTTGCATATCATCATTGGAGAGGCAGCTATTTGGATGTACTTATGGGAAGATCTATTGATAAATTGAAAAAAGCTTATAGATGGCTCCTTGAAAATCATGAGAATCTCATCAAACTGCTAGAAAAGGAATATTCTGAATTTTTGAAAGAGTTACCTGAATATCTGAAGAACCAGAATTTTAAAGTGACAATTCATAAAGAACTATGTGAATACCTATCAAAAGCTTCTCTGATGGACTCGTCACTTCTGATACCACCACATCTGATGTCCACTTTACCCAATTTCGTGACAAGAGAAATAAATATGAACGATGAAATATACAAAAAGTATATTTTCACAATTGGCAATTTGATGAGAGCTGATAGATTCGCCTCAGCATGTGAAGAAGGCAGAGGGGAGCTAGAGGAAATAGAAAAAACATATGAAAAAGATCAATTTAAAGTGGTAGAACAGCACCTAATAAAGCAGAGATACCATGCTTGGCAATCTACAAAACTTGAGGGAAGACGTGGTAAAAACCTTATACTTATAGCACCAACTGGTTCGGGAAAAACGGAATTTGCTATGATGTGGGCAAAGGGAAAAACCATCTTTTCTCTCCCTCTAAGAAGCGCTGTTAATATGATATACGATCGATTCACAGAATACTTTGGAGAAGAGAATGTAGGAATACTTTATTCAGGAGCAGATCTCTTCTTATTTTTCACCAGATTTCATGGTGATCCAGATCTTGAGGGAGAAATATTAAAGATAATGAACACTTCAAGATTCCTGTCGTATCCATTCATAGTTTCAACGGGAGATCAACTGTTTCCAGCTGTACTGAAATATCCAGGTTATGAGATGCTTTACTCAGTTTTTATGAATTCATACCTGATAATCGATGAGATCCAAGCATACGATCCATATGCATCAGCGATTATCGTGAAATCCTTTGAAGATATATCTCAGCTTGGTGGGAAATTTCTTCTCATGACAGCCACTTTACCAGGATTTATAAGAAAAGAAATTGAAAAAAGGGTAAAGGATGTTGAAACACTTGATGTGTATGACGAACTCCAAGGAGATGAGGTAAGAAATGTTATCGAGTTGAAAATGGGAAACTTTGATGCGATGATAGAGCAAGTCATCAACTTTTTCAAAGCTGGAAAAAAAGTTCTGGTGATTCGAAACACAGTTTCAGAGGCGGTGAAAACTTATGAAGTTTTGAAAAAAATCGTGGATAAGGTGATGATAATTCACTCTAGAATGACGCTACATGATAGGAAATCCATTGAGGATAAATTGAAAGCGTATAGGCCTGATGAAAAAGGCGAAAAAGTTATTTTAGTATCTACCCAGGTCGCTGAAGCTTCGCTCAACATAGATTTTGATGTGTTAATAACTGACATTGCACCCATAGATTCTTTAGTTCAAAGAATGGGGAGAGTCAGCAGGAAAAATGCTTATTCCTCCGATGAACCAAATGTGATCGTGTATGTATTTGAGAAAGAAGGAGAAGGTATAGAAACGTATAGGGGAGTATATAAAAAGTCATCAATTCTTACCAGTATCGCTGCTCTTTGCTGTCCTGATAAATTGGAGATAAGTGGTAAGAGAAATCCTCTCAGCAACATTGAGAAGGAGATCAAAAAAGCTCTCAAAAAGGAGATGAGACTCAAGATAAGACAAAAAGATAAGAAGAAGATTGTCGAGAAGGTCTACGATTTTCTAGAAGAGCTAAATGATGAATATATAAACAACTTTTACGATGCTCTCGAAACTCTTGATAGTGGGTACACCTCTGAATCCCGTTCTGATGCTTTGAGGATCTTCAGAAGGATCTCAAGTGTTGATGTGATTCCTGAAAACCTGGTCAAGGACTTTTTAAAAGCTCTCGAAAGAGGAGACGTATATTCAGCTATTTTGAGAAATGTTGTACCAGTTCCTACGTATTCTCTGAGCGACTTTGAAGTTGTACCAATTCCCATTGAAGATAAACGTATTAAGCGGTATCTGAGCGGAATAGTTACAGTGAAAGGTTTGAAATACCATGAAGGAGTTGGATTATTATCCTCCAAGGATAACAGGGACAATGGTGGCGTATTACCGTATCTGTAAGAGGAAGCTATGGTTCTTCTACCACGGGCTTGATATGGAACAAATAACTCCCACTGTTGATGTAATAATAGGAAGAGTTCTGAGCTTAAAAAGGTTTCCAAGAGAGAAGATGAAAGAGTTCCAAATCGATGACAGTGTCATTGACTTTATTAAGTTTAGAAATCAAGTGATAGTTCATGAAATCAAAAAAAGCAAAAAATTTGAGGAAGCTCACATTTGGCAGATCAAGTATTACATATTTTTGCTAAGGAAGCATGGAATTGAGGTTCATCAAGGGGTTATACATTACCCTAAATCCATGAGGAAAATTGATGTGAGTTATAAACCAGAAGATGAACTGATGATAAAAGAGGCTCTTGAAGAGATAAAAAATGTTGTTACAGAAAGAACACCACCTCCCGCTATAAAAAAGTCATTCTGCAAGAAGTGTTCCTATTATGAGCTTTGTTATATCTGAGGTGATAATGTGGGAAGAAGCTATTATGTTTTCTCACCAGGAGTTGTAAGGAGAAAGGAGAATACTATCGTTATTGAGATAGAGAAAGAAGATCGAATAGAAAGAAAGATATTACCTGTTGAAGATGTGGAACAAATATTCTTTATGAGCGATGTAAACATAAACTCAAGATTTCTCGAATTTGTCTCAAAAAATGAAATCACCCTCCATTTTTTCAACCATTATGGCTACTATACAGGCAGTTTTTTCCCTAGAAAAAGGAGCATTTCAGGTTTTGTCTTAGTAAAACAGGTAGAGCATTATCTTGATAGTGAAAAACGCTTAGCATTGGCTTCTAAATTCGTTTCAGGTGCTCTTCATAACATTAGAAGAATTCTTGAAAAAAGAGGGTATGATGAAGTACACGAAAAGATAAAAAAATATGAAGAGGAGCTTAAAAGTGCAAAGTCTATCGTGGAACTCATGAGTATAGAAGCTCATAGTAGGAAAGCATATTACTCTGTTTGGAGCAGCATAACAGGCTGGGAATTGGTTTCCAGAGAAATCAGACCACCTTCCAATGAATTGAATGCGCTGATATCATTTGGAAATTCATTGGTTTACTCGTATGTCCTCAAGGAAATTTACCACACACCCCTGAATCCTGCTATCAGCTACCTTCATGAACCTAGTGAAAAGAGATTTTCTCTAGCTCTTGACATATCCGAGATCTTCAAACCAATTTTCGTAGATAGATTGATATTTCGTTTGATAAATCAGGGTATCCTCAAAAAAGATGAACACTTTGAGCAGGATCTAGAAGGAGTTTTCCTCAACGAAACCGGAAGGAAGATTTTCATTCAAAAATTCGACGAATTAATGAATGAGACAATCCTTCACAGAGCTCTTGGAAGGAAGGTAAGATATCAATCGTTAATTCGCCTCGAAATCTACAAAATTCTTAAACATATACTTGGAGACAAAGAATATAAACCTTTAAAAGTATGGTGGTGAAAAACTGTGAAACATGTCATTCTCGTTTACGATATAAATACAGAGGATAAGGCTGGACAGAAAAGATTGAATAGAATAAGAAAGGTTGCTAGAAGATATCTTCATCATGTGCAAAAATCTGTATTCGAAGGAGATCTCACAGAGGGAGATATAATTAGATTAAGGTATGAAATTAATGATATCATAGATAAAGTAAGAGATTTTGTAATAATCTATGCTTTCCCTCCATCAGTGAGATTCGATAGGATTTTCTTAACAAATACACCTGATCCAACCTCAAATCTCCTCTAGCGAAACTCAAGAGTTGACGCAAAAATTATATCCACGGTCTTTGAAAATTCACATATCATATAAATTCTCCCATGCGGTTTTTATCTTCCTAAGAGGAATATGAACTTGGTGTTGCGACAGATATTGTGGGGGCTTTCATTAGGTTTTTATCTTCCTAAGAGGAATATGAACGAGAAGAAGAAAATAATGTTAAACGGGCAATAAAGAGTTTTTATCTTCCTAAGAGGAATATGAACTTTGGATATTCTCTTAAAGAGGTGAAAGACGAATACGTTTTTATCTTCCTAAGAGGAATATGAACTCTCTTTGATAGCTTTCTCTTGCTCAGCTCTCTTGGTTTTTATCTTCCTAAGAGGAATATGAACAACATATTATTTCTATGGGTGTGAACTCCCCAGCCTGGTTTTTATCTTCCTAAGAGGAATATGAACTTAATTGGTATTCTCGAAGCGGTAGCATCATTTATGTTTTTATCTTCCTAAGAGGAATATGAACCATTTATTCGAAGAATGGCCGAGTTCCACTATATCCGAGGTTTTTATCTTCCTAAGAGGAATATGAACGCTATCGGTTTTCGCATCATATTCGACTTTGGAAAGGTTTTTATCTTCCTAAGAGGAATATGAACAATTTCTTCAAAATCTGTTATGTCTCTTGCTGTGTCTAGTTTTTATCTTCCTAAGAGGAATATGAACTATTTTTACGTTGTGTTTGATACTGAAACCCTGCCCAAGTTTTTATCTTCCTAAGAGGAATATGAACCTACATCAGAGGCAGCGGACGATAGTACATTCGTTAAGTTCAAAGCATTTAGAGAAGAAAGTAAAGGAATATCACAACATTCAAAAAAGATTTGGTAAGATTCCAACATGTCAAAACTCATCTCGTACTATGGCTGAAACATTATCGTTGAAAGTGGGCCTTAAATGTGCATTAGTAGGTTATAAAACAATACTATACACTAGAAGAGCCTTTATGTCTCGACATTGTTAAGCGGGAAACAACTGAGTTTTTGCTTTATCCTTTGTTTTTCCAAAAGACATCCTATACCAAAAAAGCTTTGTTGAAGGCGAAAAAATGAGAAAAGGAGGAAATACCGAGGTTCAAGATATTGAAGAAGAAAGAAAATACTGGAATACATATAATTTGGCAAATTTCTTGAATGAACCTAAGTTGATATCAAATTTGTCAGAAAAAAGCCAATGTGACTTTATCATTCAAGATAGAGGAAAACAAAGGAATTGAAAGAATTGGCTAGAAAGATGAATATTCCTTATACTCCCTCCATTCGTAGGATAGTCAATGAAGCTATTAACACTCGAGGGATTAGAAAATTTTTTAATTGATCTTCAAAATATCAGATATGAAGCAAAAGAGTTGGAAAGTCTTCTTCCAGGAGAGCTTCTGGAGGATGCGATTTAAAAGAAGATGACGCTACGATCGCATTATCTTATGTTTTAGATCACTAAGCCCTCTTTTTGCAAGAGATCTTATTAACGCTGTGTATTTAATTCCAAGTTGCTTGCTGATTCTTTTAAACTCCTCAATATCCTTCTCACTCATTCGAATAGTGACAGTTTTTTTAGGTTTTTTCATTACTTCAATTTGCACTTCTTCTTCGAATTGGTCAAGAATATCACCAAGATCATGTGTATCCCACCATTCTGCTTCCCCTTCTATGCTTTTAAATTTCTCGGGTATCTCATCTAGGCTTTTCACTCGTTTCATTCTCATACTTTTCACCTTCTCTATTTTAAATACGCTCCACCTTGATATCTTGTACTATAGAGAGCTTCAAAAAGTTTTCTGAGGATTCCTGAATCTTTTACCGCTATTCTTCAAGGCCTTTTCATTGTATCATAAGTACAGAATGTTATCGGCGTACTTTTCTCAGAAAGATACATTTTTACAATTAAATCGTGAATTTGCGCAGAAAATCAGGAAATGCGTTGAAAGAGGCTCCTTCAAAGAAGTCTCTTTAAGAAGCTATCAAAAAAAGTTTGAAGGACATAATTCCTGCTATATCCTAATAGAGGAGATAGCGTGTTAAATACGAAAGAAAAGCTCATCAAGATAATTCAAGAGCTTGATGATGATATAGCTGAGAAACTTTTCGAAAAAGTAGATGACTTATTGCTTCAACTGGAGATCGAAAATGATCCTGAAGTGTTAAAAGCCTCTTAGAGAAGCCAAAGAAAGAAAAAACTTGATACCACATGATGAAGTTTTGAAAAAGTTAGGAGAATTCCAACCTCGTTGAATCGAGAGTATGTATTCATGAAGTGGACTAAGTATTTAAATTCGTTGTTGCAGCACAAGTGACGTAATAAGGCCAAGAAGAATTATGTGCTTGAAGTTCAATCCTATTCTATAATTTCCTACCAGAATATTCTTCCGCTGTCATCCCCATTATGATTACATCATGACGTTCTTCATGGTGAAGGTTGTTTTCTCTCAATTTTCCTTCTTCCTTGAAACCGATCTTTTTATACAGTTTTATCGCGCGCTCGTTGTATTCGTAAACTTCAAGATTTATCTTGTAAAGATTCAAATACTCAAAAGCGTATTCAAGAAGAAGTCTTGTTGCTTCCTCCCCTATCCCTCTTCCCCAAAAGGTGGTATCGTAGATAGCAATCGAAATGTAGGCGTTTCTACTGATCCAGTTTATCTTATCAAGAGATGTCAAACCGATTAGTTTTCCATCTGTTTCTATTCCGAAAATGATACTCGTTGGATATGGACATCTCTCCATGATTTCGATCATTCTTTCTATATGGCTTCCTGTCATAGGTAGAACGTTTCTCAACGTTTCTCGTGGTTTTATATCGTTCACGAGCTTCATGAGATGTGGGATGTCTTCTCTTGAAAGTGGCCTTAAAGAGCACTTCGTTCCCTGGAGCGTTTTGATCACCCCCGTTTTAAACACTTTTTTCACAAGTGGAAAAATCATTTGACGATCATACTGAAGGTGGGAACACCCATTTGATTTTAAAATAAGACACATCACGGGAAGAAATGATTTTCAGAAAAGCATCTTACAGCATTCTATCTATTATTGATCCAACGAATTTCCTTGCTTCCTCACTCTTGGGAGATGCGAAGAATTCATCGGGATGAGATTCTTCGATTATCTCTCCATCTTCCATGTAAACGATCCGATGCGCAACGCTCTTGGCAAATCCCATCTCGTGAGTTACAACCACCATGGTCCTACCTTCATTTGCTAAAGATTTCATGACATCCAGAACCTCTCCAACAAGGGAAGGATCCAAAGCTGATGTCGGTTCATCGAACAGGATGAGTTCAGGTTCCATAGCAAGAGCCCTGGCTATGGCTACCCTCTGTTTCTGACCTCCTGAGAGTTGAGATGGATAGTTGTACGCTTTATCTTCAAGCCCAACTTTTTTCAGGTACTCCATAGCTATTTTTTCTGCATCTTCCCACTCCATCTTTCTGACCTTCACAAGTCCAACCGCAACATTACGAAGGGCGTTCATATGGGTAAAGAGATTGAAATGCTGGAAAACAAATCCCATCCTGGATCTTGCCCATCTCACGAGCCTTTTACGATTGGGATCGAGTTTTCTCCCAAGAAAGGTGACGACTCCTTCATCTGGTGCTTCCAGCATGTTCATAACTCTCAGAAGCGTCGATTTTCCAGCCCCTGATGGCCCTATTATGACTAATATTTCCCCCTTTCTCACCTTCAAATCTATACCCTTTAAAACCTCGAGATCTCCAAAACTTTTCCTTATTCCCTCAAGTTCTAAGACGTTCATGGAAGACTCAGCCTCCTTTCTATGATCCTTCCAGAGAACGATATGATCGATGTGATCGTCACGTAAAGAACCGCTACTATAAGGTAACTCTCAAAGCTCGCCAGTGTTCTCGTTCCAACCTGCCGTCCCATCATCGTGAGCTCTTCAAGAGCTATAACGGAGGCAAGCGAGCTATCCTTTATCAAACTGACCATCTGGCCGATGAGAGGAGGTAGGGAAATTCTGATAGCCTGGGGAAATATCACTGTTGTGAATATTTGAAACTCACTCATTCCCAGGGACCTTGCAGCCTCTATCTCTCCTTTATCCACTGCTTCCATACCGGATCTCAATATCTCGGTCATGTAAGCTCCTTCGAAAAGTGACAGAGCGATCACTGAAGCCCAGAACCTGTTCATCTGAAATATAGTTCCAACACCGTAATAGGTGAGAAGGATTATGACCAGAAGGGGTGTGTTCCTGAAAAACCAGACGTATATCGATCCTAGATCTTGAAGGAACTCAAAATGACTCCTTCTGAAGAGTGCGAAGACCAATCCCAAAAAGAACGATATGACTAGAGAAACGACACTAACCTTGAGGGTTATAAGGAGTCCTTTCATGAAAAGAATGTAATACCTCACAACCAGATTCCAGTTGAAAGGGTAAACTTTCGATATCGCAACGTACATGGCCGCGACGAGAGCGACCACACCCGCCACGGCCAGGATCTTTGACATCTTCACTCGGCTTCAACCCCCCATTTTTCCTTGAGTTCTTCCACCAGACCGCTGGTTTTCGCCCATCTTATGAAAGTGTTCAACCATTGGAGAAATTCCAGGTCACCTTTCTTGACGGCTATTCCAAGATCTTCTTTTGTCAAGAGTTCACCCGTGCTGGCAAGTTGTGGGTACTTTTTAGCCATGTATTGAGCGTATATGGAATCGACGACCATTATGTCGGCTCTACCTGTTGCGACTTGGAAAGCCGCTTCATCCATGGTCTCAAGGGTTATTATCTTGGCGTTTGGAAATAGTCTTCTTGCTGCAAATTCCCCGGTTGTTCCAAGCTGAACGGAAATGGTTAACTTGTCCATATCTTTGAGCTCTGAGTACTTGGGAGGTGAAGAGAATTTCTTCATGTTGTAGAGGACTGTTTGACCTATGGTGAGATACGGTATCGTGAAATTTACCTTCAAAGCTCGTTCCGGTGTGATGGTCATGCCAGAGAATATGATGTCGAATTTTCCAGAAATCAAAGCAGGGATAATACCATCCCAGTTGACTATGACGAATTCAACTTTTACCCCCAAGATCTCTGCCATCTTCTTTGCAAGATCCACTTCGAAACCAACTCTTTCTCCTTTCTCATCTGTTCCATACAGGGGCATGTACCCCTGATCCTGACCTATTCTCAACACACCTCTTGCTTGAATATCCTCCAAAAGACTGGCAAAGGTGAGTACCGTTGCTATTAAAATAGCTATTACTAAAAATCTTTTCATACTATAACACCCCCTATATAAAGATTTAAGGGCGCCCCTTCCATGGAAAGCGCCCGAGGATTTTTCAACCCCGAACGGCTCTCCACGGAAGGCATTCGTTCCTTCCGTGACAGTGATGTGGGTGTTCCCCACATCCCCAGGCATGCAAGGTAGGGGGTTCCCTTGCACCCTTCGGCCCCTTCGCCTTTCACCCTTCCCCTATTCCCCCATGATGAGAAGGGCTACTCATCTCAGGGGCTCCTCCGCCGGGTTTCTGAATATTTTGTTTAAATCATTGTGTCACAAGAAACAAGTAAGTGTCGAATTGTGAAAAATCGTTCTTTCTATCGATACCTTTCCTTTGTTTTTTTCCTTCAAAAATATAGTATTGAGGTTGGGAAAGATCATGAGCTATCAAAGGGGGAG